>Ga0256842_1001632_pt1 | contig 17569 bp, 17 predicted proteins | sample 4559240metaG_FD_185973 | JGI IMG/M metagenome (GOLD analysis project Ga0256842, IMG submission 185973) | Hydrothermal vent microbial communities from Guaymas Basin, Mexico - 4559-240 | ecosystem: Environmental > Aquatic > Marine > Hydrothermal vents | place: Mexico: Guaymas Basin | collected...
AAACCAATAGGGACGATACATCTTCGTGTCTAAACAAAGTAAAATATCAAAAGGATTATACACAGTCTCTCCCAAAAAATTATACCCGTTATACCCTGTCTTAATCTCCTGTAAGTCAAAATCTCTAAGCACTTCTCCAAATACTGCCTCAAGTTCTCTCTGTGTATAACCACATATTGTTGCGTATTGGGGATCAAGGGTAATATCCTTTAAATTATTAAGCCCACTAAAGATTGAAACCTTGGAAAACTTGGAAACCCCCGTGATAAACACAAACTTCAGGTAAGGATCCGCATCCTTTAGCACTGAGTAAAAATTCTTTAAACATTCCCTCATCTCTATTGCTGTGTCTCTGTCCTCAATGTTGTCAAGAATGGGCTTGTCATATTCGTCTATAAGAACAACCACCTGGGAGTCATACTTTTTGGAAAGGGCTTTTATCAATTCAAAAAACCGATCCTTTACAAAACGGTATTCTAAGGAAACTCCGTACTCCTTTGCATGTTCATTGAGAATTATATTCTGCGTTTCAAGAAGCTCCTCCTTTGTCTTGTGCACCTCTGCTCCAAAGGAGATGTAAATGACAGGGTAATTTTTCTCCCGGTCCCAGTTGTCGTAAAGATAAAGCCCTTTGAAAAGCTCCTTTTTCCCGAGAAAGGCCTGCCTGAGAGTGTCAAGAAATAGTGATTTGCCAAACCTCCTTGGGCGGGAAAGAAAGTAATACTTTCCGGTTTCAGCAAGTTTTTTACAAACTGCGTTTTATCTACATAATAATACCCACCAGTCCTTATCTCTTTAAAACTTTGAATCCCAATTGGTAATCTTCTACTTACTTCTATCTTCTGTCAAGTATTATTTAAGTGATATAAGGAAGAATTAAAAAATTGTCTTGGCAGAATTTGAGATTTGGTATTATAATTAATTTAGAATGAAAATTGAACTTGGCTGGTTTTTTGAAGATTTAGAAGGGCTTTCTGATTTATTTGAGGAGTTCCCCTGGGATCCCTTGAAAAAGCTTAAAGAGTATCTCTGTGACACCATAAATTTTACTTTGCCAAGGGAAATCCCTTTAGACGAACCCCTTCAAAAGGGGTATTTTCTTACTATAGAAGGAGAAGTTCTTCCTCTTAATGAAGTTTTAATTAAAGAAAAGGGAGTAGCAGAGTTTAAAGGAGAAAGGCTTGAGGGGGCAATTCTTTTTCCGGGTGCTATTTTGAGGGGAAGAAAAATTTTATTAAAAAAAGGGGCATTTGTTGAAGCAGGTGCTGTTCTTGCTGAACCTGCTTTAATTGGTGAATATACAGAAATAAGACACTGTGCTTATATAAGGGGAGCTCTTTGGGCAGGAAAAGGAGTGGTAATAGGACACACCACAGAAGTAAAAAATAGCATATTTTTTTCCGGAGCAAAGGCTCCACATTTTGCTTATGTAGGAGATAGCATAATAGGGAAAGAGGTAAACCTGGGAGCAGGTACCAAGCTTGCCAATTTAAAGTTTACTAAAAAGGAGATAATAATAGAATTTGAGGGGAGGAAGTATCATACCGGATTAAGGAAGATGGGCGCAATAATAGGTGATTACTCCCAAACAGGTTGTAACTCCGTGCTTCAGCCGGGTACTCTTTTGGGTAAAAGGTCTTTTGTTTTTCCCGGAGTAGTTCCTCCAGCTGGTGTATATCCTCCTCGTACAAGGCTCAAATAAGTTTAAATTTCAAAACAAAGGAGGCTGTGATGTGCTACTTTTTTACTACCATTTTAGCTATTTTACTTTTCTGGGGAAGTGCTTTAGGAGCAGGCACTTCTCTTGTGGCAAAGGTGGGGCCTTATGTCCTTACAAAACAGGATGTAGAAAGAATGCTGGAAAGTGATCCACAAACAAAAGAGATTATAAAAGCGCGTCCGGATTTGAAACCCCAAATTGAAAATCTTTTGATAAAAAAATGGATAAGCCTTTCTTTATTAGCTATGGGTGCTAAAGATGAGGGTTTGGATAAAAATCCCCAGGTTAAAAAAGACATTCAGGAAACTGTAAAACTTGTGTTGGCCAATTATTATTTAAAAAAAGAATTTTCTAAAATAAAACCTACTGAAAAAGAGCTCAAGTCTTACTATGAGGATCATAAGAAAAACTATACGAGGCCGGAGCGCGCAGTGATAAAATATATCTTTGTTCCGTTTTCCCAAAATGCTACCCGCTTTCAAAGGGAAAAAGCTTTTAAAAAAGCTCTTTCTATTAGAAGACAACTTTTAAGTGGAGTAAAATTTGATATAATTGCCCAAAAATATTCTTCTCCTTCTCAAAAGGGAAATACAAGGGGTATTGTTACTAAAGGAGATCTTCCAGCAGACATGGAAAAACAAATTTTCTCCCTTAAACCCGGAGAAATAAGTAAGCCTGTTGAAAGTAAGTACGGTTATTATATAGTAAAGCTTGAGAAAAAGATACCTGCTTACATACCGCCTTTTAAAGAAATTAAAACACAGGTTAAAAAAGATTATATTACAGAAAAGGAAAAAGAGGTTCTTCAGAAAGTTTTAAGAAAATTAACAGAAAAACATGAGGTAAAGATTTACAGGAGTCTTTAAATGAAGAAATTTGAAAAGCCGTGGAGACTTTACCTTAAGTTTCCAGAAGATACCCTCTTTCTTGACATTGAGACAGAGGGTTTGTCAAAAGAGAGGAATGAGATTACCCTGATAGGTATCTACAAAATGGGAAAGTACTATCCTTTTGTAAGAGAAAAAAATTTAGAGAAATCTTTAAATTTTTTAAGTACTACACCTATCTGGGTTACTTTTGGAGGAGAAAATTTTGACATTCCTTTTATAAAAAAAGCCTTTCCATTTCTGGAATATCCGAAGGTACATCTGGATCTTTTTTTTCTTACCAGGAAAGTAGGTTTGAAAGGAGGGTTGAAGAAGATAGAAAAAGCTCTGGGAATTGTTCGCAAAACAGATGGAATGAATGGATATGATGCAGTAAAGCTTTGGCAGAAGTGGGTAGCTGAAAAAGATAAACATGCCTTGCGGAAATTGATTTTTTACAACAAAGAAGATGTTGTAAATTTAAAAACCATTCTTGATATTATAATAAAGCGTCTTGAGGAGGTTGAAAGATGAGGTATGTCAAAAGTAATTTTAAGCTTTTGTTTTTAATTTTAATAGTTTTTTTAATGGGATTTTGTGCCAAAAATTTCTTCTTTCATAGTAAGCAGTTAGTCACCCCCAGGGCAGTTATAGCAGATGATGGAGAAAAAGTTCCTCGGGAGAGTTTAAAGGTTGCTCAGGAGCTTTCTGATGCCTTTTCCTATATTGCAGAAAAGGCTGCGCCTGCAGTTGTTTATATAGAAACAGAAAAAGTAGTAACTGCTCCTATGAATCTGGCGCCATTTGATTTTTTTGGAGACGAATTTTTTAAAAGATTTTTTGCACCACCTAAATACAGAGAAAGAGGTGCAGGTTCAGGCTTTATTATAAGTCCTGATGGATACATAGTTACAAACAATCATGTTGTCCAAGGGGCACAGAAAATTACAGTAAAGCTGGTTGATGGAAGGGTGTTTAAAGCCAAGGTCGTGGGAAGAGATCCTTTTTCTGATGTGGCGCTTATAAAAATAGACGCTCACAATTTACCCACATTACCTCTTGGAGATTCTGATTTATTAAGAATTGGAGAATGGGTGATAGCCATTGGAAACCCCTTTGGACTTACACATACTGTTACAGTAGGGGTGATAAGTGCTAAGGGAAGAAGTGGAATAGGAATTTCAGATATAGAGGATTTTATACAGACAGATGCAGCCATAAATCCTGGAAACTCTGGAGGGCCACTTCTCAATCTTAAAGGCCAGGTTATAGGAATGAATACTGCCATTTTTACCCGCTCTGGTGGATACATGGGTATTGGTTTTGCTATTCCTATAAATATTGTAAAAACTGTGGTTGAACAACTCAAGACAAAAGGCAAGGTGGAAAGAGGTTTCCTTGGAGTTTATATCCAGGATCTTACTCCCGCTATTGCCCGGGAGTTAGGATTAAACATTACAGAAGGTGCTTTGATCACAGAGATAATTCCCCATTCTCCAGCAGCCAAAGCGGGTTTGAAAGTAAAAGATGTGATCATAGCTTACAATAACAAGAAAGTGAAAAGTGCTTCAGAACTCAAAACTTATATTCTCCTTACCAAACCAGGCAGTGTTATTACACTTACAGTGATAAGGAACGGCAAGGTGAAGAAGATAAAAGTAAAGATTGAGTCTCCTCGTAAGGCCTTTTTTGTGGCAAGGGGGGTTATAAAAGAGCTTAGAAAATTTCTTGATGAAATTGGAATAAGAGTTGAGGATATTACTCCTGAGCTTGCCAGGAGATTGGGGCTTCGTTCCACCCGGGGAGTAATAATTACCGAGGTAATCCCTGAAACTCCGGCAGATTATGCAGGCCTAACTCCGGGTCTTATTATAGATGAAGTTAACAAAAAACCTGTTAAAAATTTAAGGGACTTTTATATTGCCCTTAAGCCTTCTTTAAAAACTAAAAGAGTTTTTCTGGGAATAAGGACAAGGCATGGTAGATATTATTTAACTTTAAGTCTGGATTAAAGGGAAGGAAAGTGAGAATTTTAATATTATTCATGTTGAGCTGGGGGCTTTTTCTGGGCCCCCTTCAGGGCAAAGTTCTTTTAGATAAAATCGTAGCAGTAGTGGGCAATTCTTATCTTACACTTTACCAGCTTCAGGAAATGGCTAAACCACTTTATAAAAAACTTATTCCTGATAATTTGCCTCCTCAGGAAAAAGAAAATTTGAAAAAGCAACTTCAAAAGCAGCTTCTGCAAAAATGGATAGAGGATACCATTGTAGAAAATGAGGCCAAAAAATATGGTATTACTGTTAGTGATGAGGAGGTTGATAGATATTTAAACTTTCAAATTAAAAGAATAGGAGGAAAAAGGGCTTTTCAAAAATTTTTAAAATCCCAGGACATCTCTTTTGAGGAGTATAAAAATCAGCTTAAGAAATTTTTGTTGAAATTAAAGTTTGTTCAGTTTTATGTAAACAAAAAAATCGTAGTCACTTCTCAGGAATTGCAACAGGCGTATAAAAAATTTATTGCAAATTATGATACCTCTCCGGGCTATGTAATAACCGTAATAGATATTAAAGGACAGAAGCCGAAGGCACAGGGTATTTATGCCAGGCTCCTTAAAGGAGAAAGTATAGAAAACATCTGTGCTCTGGAGGGAGTAAAGTGTGTTAAAGATATAGAAGTCAAAGAGAAAGAGCTTGCTCCAGAAATTTTAAATGCACTTGGAGGCCTTAATGAAGGTGAGGTAACTCCTCCTTTAAAGAGGGAGGAAGGTTTTTATCAAATTTTCAAGCTTGTGAAAAAAAAGAAGGGGCTTCCTCCTGCTTTTGATGAAGTAAAAGAATTTCTGTATAAAAAGATATTTGCACAAAAAGCCCAAAAATTTCTGGATAAATGGATTAAAGAACTGGAAGACAAGAAATATATAAAAATTTTTATGTAATGCTTTTTTCTATAGAAAGCTGTGTTCTTGGCAAAGAAAAGCTGGGGGAAATAGATTATCTTGTTGAACTTTTGACTCCCAAAGGGAAAATCTGGGCTGTTGCTAAAGGAGCACAAAAAAGCAGAAGAAGATTTTTAAATCTTTTAGAAGATTTAACTTTTTTGAGAGCTCATTTGAGGCGTTCTAAAAAAGGGAATCTTCCTATACTGGAAAAAGTAGATCTTCTATTTTTATCAGAAAGAGCAAGAAGGGATTTGAAAACTTATATATTTTTTTCCTATGTAAGCGAAGTTCTTTCAAAGATAAGTTATTCAGGCTTATCTTCTGATTACTTTGAATTTATCAAGAAATTTATAAAAGAAATAGATTTGTATGGAGTGCCTTTTCTTGCTAAAACTTATTTTGAACAGAAACTGCTTCTTTATCTGGGCATGGCTCTTAACTGGGAGAGTTGTGTAAAGTGTGGAAGAATTCCCAATAGGCTCGCTTTTCTAAATATTTCTTCTGGAGGAATACTTTGTGTGGATTGTAAAACAGAAAGGAATCAACCTGTAGAAAGGCCGGTTCTTGAGCTTCTTCAGAATATTGCCAGACTCCCTGTTTGTTTTAAAAATTTAGAAAATTTAGAAAAAAGCAAAATTTTTGAGGAAAAATATCTTAAAAAAGCCTGTGAAATTAGTGAAATATCCTTTTTTTTCTTTTTGCCTTTTGAGATAAAATCTTTAAAATTTTTGAAAAATCTTAATAATGGAGTAGGAGATGAAGAAGATTGATGAAAAGTTTATAGAACAGAGGCAGTATGTTTTGGAGGGGCTTGTAGCTTCAGAGTCTTGGAGATTATTTAAAATAATGGCGGAATTTGTAGATGGTTTTGAGGAGCTACATGCCATTTATCCGGCTATAACTATTTTTGGCTCTGCCAGAACCAAGCCCGATCATCCTGATTATAAAAAAGCAGAGGAACTGGCAAGACTTCTTGTAGAATCAGGATTTTCTATTATTACTGGAGGCGGGCCTGGAATAATGGAAGCTGCCAATAAAGGAGCTGCAGAAGCAGGTGGTTATTCTGCAGGTCTTAATATTAAACTGCCCTTTGAACAGGAGCCCAATCCCTATGCCAATATAAGGCTTGAGTTTAAGTATTTTTTTATAAGAAAGGTAATGATGGCCAAATATTCGGTAGGCTTTGTTTTTTTCCCAGGAGGATATGGCACAATGGATGAGCTTTTTGAAATACTTACCCTTGTGCAGACAAAGAAAATAAGACCTGTACCTATAGCATTAGTAGATAAAACTTACTGGGGGCCTCTTGCTGAGTGGATAAAAAACACTCTTTATGAAGGAGGTAAGATTTCCAAACAGGATTTAGAACTCTTTAAAATATTTGAAGAACCTGAAGAGGTGGTAAAATATCTCAGGGAGTGTACATGGGTTTAGGTATATGAAAGATCTTTTAGACATAGCATCTCTTGAAAAAAAACAGATAGAACACTTGCTTTCCCTTGCAGAGGACTTAAAAGAGATTCTTTATAGACCTATTCCCAAAGTGCCAACTTTAAGAGGGAAATTGGTTGTTAATTTGTTTTACGAGGCATCTACGCGTACGCGGTTTTCTTTTGAAAGGGCAGCGAAGGTGCTCTCCGCCGATACTCTTAACTTTTCTACAGGTGCAAGCAGTGTAAAAAAAGGAGAAACCCTCCTTGATACTATAAAAAACTTAAGGGCTCTTGGAGCCAATCTTTTTGTAATAAGACATCCTCTTGCAGGTGCTCCGCATTTTATTGCAAGGAGTTGTGATGTTCCTGTTGTAAATGCTGGAGATGGCACACATGAGCATCCTACCCAAGCTCTTCTTGATTTACTTACCGTGAAAGAGAAGTTGGGCACCCTATCAGGATTAAAGGTAGTGATTGTAGGGGATATTAAACACAGCAGGGTTGCCCATTCAGATATCTTAGCATTTCAGAAAATGGGTTCAAAAGTTGTAGTAACAGGGCCTGCCCCGCTTCTCCCTGAACCCTCAGAAGTCAGCTACTTTGCCCTTGAAAAAGGTAGATTTAAAGTGGAAGTTTCGCCTGAAAAAGCCCTATCCAGGGCTGATGTAGTAATTGCTTTAAGAATCCAAAAAGAAAGGCATGGAACAGCGCTTATTCCAAGTTATCAGGAATATCACCAGTTTTTTGGGCTTACTACAGAGCTTCTTTTAAAACATCTTTCTGAAGGCGGAATTCTTATGCATCCCGGGCCGATTAACTGGGGTATTGAGCTTGCTCCTGAAATAGAAAAATTTCCCAGGCAGGTGATTTTAGATCAGGTGGAAAATGGGGTTGCGATAAGAATGGCTGTGCTTTTAACTCTTCTTGCGGGGAAGAAAGATGAGAATACTAATTAAAAAGGCAAGAATTCTTGATCCTTCTCAGGATCTTGATTTTGTAGGGGATCTTTTGATTGAGGAGGGGAAAATAAAGGGCTTTGATAAAAGAATAGAAGGGGTAGAGGGCTGCAAGATAATTGACGCAGAAGGCCTGTGGTGCTTTCCGGGCCTTGTGGATATGCATGTACACCTGAGGGAGCCTGGTGAGGAGTGGAAGGAAGATATAGAAACAGGGACCAGGGCGGCGCTTTGTGGAGGTGTTTTAAGAATTGCTTGCATGCCCAATACAAAGCCCCCTATTGATTCTCCAGAGCTTGTAAAATTTGTGCTTGAGAAAGCAAGAGAAAAAGCCTCTGTGAAGGTATATCCTATAGCCTGCATTACAAAGGGGCAAAAAGGGGAAGAGCTCACAGAGTTTGGAAGGCTAAAAGAGGCAGGAGCAGTTGGAGTTTCTGACGATGGGAAGTGGGTGCCGAATTCTGAGATTATGAGAAGGGCCCTTCTTTATGCCAGACAATTTGATTTGCCTGTAATCTCCCATTGTGAAGATCCAGCCCTTAGCAAAGGAGGAAGCATTAATTTAGGGAAAATGTCAGCCAAACTGGGTTTAAAAGGAATTCCAGCTTCTGCAGAGGTAGTGGCAGTCTTTAGGGATCTATTCCTTGCCAGGGAAACCGGAGGGCCTCTCCACCTTGCCCATATATCTTTAAAAGATAGCATAAAGGTGCTCAAATGGGCAAAAGAAGAAGGGATTCCCTTTACAGCAGAAACTTGTCCCCATTATTTTACCCTTACAGAAAAAGAGGTTGATGGCTATAATACCTTTGCTAAGGTAAATCCGCCCTTACGGACCGAGGAAGATGTAGAAGCAATAAAAGAGGCTTTAAAAGAGGGCATTCTGGAGGTAATTGCAAGTGATCACGCTCCTCATAGTCCTCTTGAAAAAGAGGTGGAGTTTGAGCTTGCAAGCCCTGGCATGATAGGTCTTCAAACACTTTTGCCCTTAAGCTATAAGCTTGTTGAAGAAGGAGTACTTAGCCCTATCAAGTGTTTAAAATGCCTTATCACAAATCCTGCCAGGATTTTAAGAATTGAACCACCCAGTGTAAAAATTGGCAAAAATGCAGAATTGATTCTTTTTGATCCCAGAGAGGAATATATTTTTACTCAGGAGCTTATCAAGTCAAAAAGCTATAATACTCCTTTTTTAAATAAAAAGTTAAAGGGAAGGGTCAAAAAAGTAATTCTGTGCAATTTTTTACACACCTTGTGTTAAAAAAGACACATTTTGAGAAATAATTAAGTTTTAATCTTAACAAATTTTCTTAAAGAAGATCCTTATTTTATCTAAGATTCAATGTTTAATCCAGGTTTTGGGTGTAAAATTATGGATTGGTATAAAAATTGCTTATAAAAATCAAAATTTTGAGAGGGGGAGGGACCCGTGGAATTTCAGAGGACTATAGCAGAACCTGTTGAAATTAGTGGAGAGGGGATTTTTTCTGGCAGAGAAATTCGTGTTGTATTGGAACCAGCAGCACCCGGGCAGGGAATCCTTTTCATAAGAGAAGATATAAAAACTGAAATTCCTGTAAATATATTTACTGTTCAAGGTTTAGAGGGAGCCACTGCTGTTATTGGTAAGGATGGAGCAGTATTTCTTATTGAACACCTTCTTTCTGCTTTGCATGGTTTAAAGATAGATAATTTGACAGTTAGAGTCTGGGGAGAAGAGCTTCCTATTTTTGATGGCTCTTCCAGTGTATGGGTGAGAAAAATTCAGGAAGCAGGTTATCGGTATGATTATGTTCCAAGAAAAAAGTTGAGGATAAAAGAGCCCTTTGAATATGTAAATGGGAAAGGTAAGCTTTACTTTAAACCAGCCTCATCTTTTAGAGTCCATGCAGAGATAAATTTTGATCATCCTCTTATAGGTATCCAGAGATTTTCTCTGGAAATAAATCCATTGGAATATGTAAAAAAGATTTCTTTTGCAAGAACTTTTGGGTTTAGAGACAGTATTCTTCAAAAAATGGAGAAAGGCATTTTAAAAGGTGGGAGCCTTGAAAATGCCATAGTACTTGATGAAAAAGGAATTCTAAACAAGGAAGGGCTTAGAGCAGAGGACGAATTTGTAAGGCACAAAGTGCTTGATATTGTAGGGGATATGTATGCTCTGGGCGCTCCTCTGGTAGGAGAAATTTTTTCTTATTGCTCTAACCATCGTCTCCATATAGAGGCTCTGAGGGCACTTTATTACAATGGGATGTTAGAAGAAGTTGAACCAGGCCATATAAATATAAAGTTTTTTGTAATTCCTCACAAAAGAGCTTTTGGGGCTTAGTCCTTAATTATATTACCTATTTTGTGGATCAAACCGTCAGGATTTTTTAAAAATTTCTGAATTTCTAAAAGATTAATATGATAATCCGCACCAGTTTTTACGGTTAGCTTTTCCAGCTTTTTTATTATAAAAAGCAGTGGATCTTTTATCTTATTTTCTACATCTGGATAGCACTGGATAAAGATTTTATTCCCTTCAATTGCCAATTTATAAGGCTCATAAGTGATTAAGACCCTGGTTCCCAAAGGAACCTGGTAAAAAAGTTCCTCTATGTCTTCAGGGTAAAGCCTTATGCACCCATGAGTGGACCTTCTTCCTATACTATAGACCTTATTTGTACCGTGAATAGCAAAGAGTCCTCTTGAGAGATAAAGAACGTATTTACCCATTGGATTATCTGGACCAGGAGGTACAATTTTAGGCAGGTCAGGTTCTTCTTTTCTTATGGAAGGTGGGGGATACCAGGTGGGATCTTTTTTCTTCCTTACAATTGTATAAATACCCGAGAAAGGAAGTTTGCCTTTTTCTCCAATTCCAACAGGTGCAATAAACACTTTATTTTTTTTGAAATAGTAGAGCCTCATTTCAGGTAAATTTACCACAATGCCTTTAAACTTCATAAATCTTTGCGGTATCAGGACCTGACAAGGAACAAGGATTCTCCTTCCTGGAGGAGGAACCCACGGATCAATTCCTGGATTGGCAAGCAAAAGTTGCTTGTATCCTACTTTGAATTTCACTGCAAGATCTACTAAGGTATCGTTGTCTTTTAAAATGTAATAAAAATTTTTGCCATAAATATATTTTCCTGGTAAAAGTGAAATCCACTCATGGCTCTTTGCTTGGCAAGTGGTTAAAGTAAGATAAAATAAAAGAATTAGTCCTATGGGGGTTATTTTATGAAGTTTCATAATGTGCTGTCCAGAATTGGTAATACTCCTATAATTAAGCTGAATTCTTTAAAAGTCAAGAGTGGAGTAGAGATCTGGGCAAAGATTGAGAGCATAAATCCAGGTGGTTCTATCAAAGACAGGGTGGCTCTTTCCATGATAGAGGAAGCAGAGAAAGCCGGGTTACTTACTCCGAAAAAAGTCGTGGTAGAGGCTTCAAGTGGGAATACAGGAATAGGGCTTGCTCTTGTATGCGCAGTAAAAGGTTATCGGTGTCTTATTGCCATGTCTGAAGCAGCATCTTTAGAGAGACGAAAAATTATGCAAGCCTTTGGGGCAGAGATCCTTCTTACCCCTGCAGATAAAGGTACAGACGGAGCTATAGAAAGAGTTTATGAACTTGCCCGGAATTATCCAGAAAAGTATTTTTGCACAGATCAATATAATAATCCAGCTAACTGGATGGCTCATTTTAAGGGCACAGCTCCTGAAATCTGGAGAGATACAGAAGGTAAAGTGAGTTATGTGGTGTGTGGGCTTGGCACTACCGGGACAGCTATGGGAATAGCAAGGTTTGCTAAGGAAAATGCCCTGTCGTTTAAAGTAATAGGGGTTGAGCCTGTAGTTGGACACCATATACAGGGTTTAAAAAATATGAAAGAGTCCTATCCTCCAGGGATTTATGATAAAAGACTTCTTGAAAAAGTTTTTTCTGTTGATGATGAAGAGGCATTTTATTGGGCGAGGTGGCTTGCAAGAAAAGAAGGCCTTTTTGTGGGTATGAGTTCTGGAGCAGCCCTTGCAGGGGCACTCAAGCTTGCTCAAGAGATAAAAGAAGGTTTAATAGTTGTTATATTTCCTGATGGAGGAGAAAGATACCTTTCCACCCAATTATGGAGCTTTCCGCATCTTAAAGAAGAAGCTCCTATTTATCTTTTTAATACCCTTACCAAAAGAAAAGATCCTTTATCTCCTGAAGGAAAAGAGATAAAGATTTATACCTGCGGACCAACTCTTCATACTACGCCTCATATAGGATTTTATAGAAGACTTCTTACTGTGGATGTGCTTAAAAGTTTCCTCAAACTGCTGGGGTTAAAGATAAAACATGTGGTAAACCTTACTGATTATGATGACAAAACTATTAATACAGCAATTAATACCGGGATAGGTCTTAAAGAACTTACAGAACAGGTAGAGAGAGAGTTTTTTGAAGGGCTGGCATTCCTTAATATAGAAAAGGCAGATGTTTATCCTAAGGTAAGTCAACATCTTCAAGAAATGGTAGAAGATGCCTTAAGCCTTAAATCAAAAGGCTATGCTTATGAAAGATTTTCTTCTCTTTATTTTGATGTGTCAAGATTTTCTGGATATGGTAAGCTTTCCGGTATAAATCCTGACTCTTTAAAAGACCACAAGACAACAGACCTGGAGGATTATGGTAAGGAAGAGCCTGCAGATTTTGCCCTTCTCAAGCGTGTACATATTCTTGAACTAAAACAGGGCTATTTTGTAGAAGCTCCTATTGGGAAAGTAAGACCTACCTGGCACATCCATTGCGCAACTCTTGGAATTCGGTATCTTGGAGAAGAATTTGATCTTTATACCAGTGGGAGAGATCTTCTGTTCCCTCATAATGAAAATACAAGAGCTGTAGCAATGGCTTTAACAGGAAAAGAACCAGCTCATATCTGGATTCACACAGAACTTGTTTATTATTATGGTAAAAAGCTTTCTTCTACCAATCGGATTTTGCTTGAAGATATTCAGAAAAGAGGATTTACAGGGAAGCAACTTAGGTTTTATCTCCTGAGGACTCATTACAGTAATCCCCTTAATTTTAGCTGGAAAGGTCTTGAAGAAGCAAGTGTTTTGCTTGAGAGATTTGAAAAATATCTTGCTCTTTTGCTGTCTGCAAAAGAAGAAAATAAAGAGAATGCTTCTATAAAGGAGGCCCTTAATGAATTTAAACAGGGCTGGGAGATGGCCTTGAAAGAGGATCTTAATACTCCTGTTGCTATTTCAAAGTTAATTACTTTTTTTAAAAAACTTTACATCAATCTGGGGTCGGGTATTTCTTCGGATTTAAAAAACAGGGTATTATTAGAAATAAAAAGATTTGATCAGGTTTTTAAGATTTTAAGTTTCCCAGAAATAGTAAAAGACCCTCATATCCTGAAAAAAATAGAGGAAAGAGAAACCTTGAGAAAGGCAAAGGAGTACCATAAAGCAGATGCCATAAGGGATGAACTTGAGAAAGAAGGTTATCTTGTGCTTGACACTCCCTGGGGTACAAAGGTTTTCAGGAGGGAGAAGTGAAAAAGACTGATGTGCTTATGGAGATTTATAAAAGGCTTTTTGAGCACTTTGGTCCACAGCACTGGTGGCCAGGAGATACTCCTTTTGAAATCTGTGTCGGTGCAGTGCTTACCCAGAATACAAACTGGCAAAATGTAGAAAAGGCAATTGAAAATTTAAAGAAAAAAGGGTTACTTGATCCCTTTAAACTTTACGAAATTCCTCATCAGGAACTTGCTGAAACTATTCGTCCCTGCGGTTTTTTTAACATAAAGGCAAAAAGGCTTAAAAATTTTATAACTTTATTAGTGGAAAAGTTTGATGGAAGCCTGGATAAACTTTTTTCTCTTGGGCTTGAAAAAGCAAGGGAAGAGCTTCTTTCTGTGAAAGGGCTGGGGAAGGAAACAGTTGATAGCATGCTTCTTTATGCAGGGAGATTCCCCATTTTTGTAGTGGATGCTTATACCCATCGTATTCTTAACAGACACTCCTTGATAGACGAAGATGCAAGTTACGACGAACTTCAAGAGCTTTTTATGGCAAATCTGCCACCAGATACCCAGCTTTTTAACGAGTATCATGCCTTGCTTGTAGCCTGTGGCAAAAATTACTGCAGAAAGAAAGTGCCTCTTTGCAAGGAGTGTCCGTTAAAGGCTCTTTTCTAAAATACTTTGGACTTTTCTGGATAATTTGCTAAAGTTGTGGAAAAAGTTGTTTATTTTGGAATTTCTTAAAAAAGAAAGGAGAAAAACTTTGGTTGTGGGTGGTGTGCAGGTCCTTATGGGTTATGCCCATATGCTTGCTTTTAAAAGAACAAGTATTCTTTTTGCAGTAATTCTGGGCTGCCTTATTTTAAAAGAAAGTTCTTTTAAATTGCGTTTTTCTGCTGCATTGTTTATGCTTTTAGGAATTTTCGTTATAACCTTTTTTGGAAAATAGTGCTATAATTTTTATTGAGGGTGAAAATGAAAATAAAAGAAAAGATCTTAGCAGGAGAAAGGCTTTCAAAAGAGGAGGCTCTTAAACTTTTTGAGTTTGAGCTTAAGGAGCTTGGCGAGCTTGCAAGGGCCGTAAGATTTCGTCTTAATCCTGAGAGAATAGTTACCTATGTGGTTGATAGAAACATTAACTACACCAATGTCTGCATATCAGGCTGTAAGTTCTGTGCCTTTTACAGAAAACCCGGAGAAGAGGGTGGCTTTGTTTTAAGCTTTGATGAGCTTGCACGCAAAATTGAGGAGACTCTTGCTCTTGGAGGCTATCAAATTCTTCTTCAGGGGGGGCTAAACCCTGATTTGCCTTTTAGTTTTTACGAAGAAATGTTAAGATTTATCAAAGAAAAATATCCCCAAATCCATGTTCACGGGTTTTCTCCTCCAGAAATCCTTTTTTTCAGCAAGCAGAGTGGTTTAAGTATAAGAGAAGTTTTGGAAAGGCTCATTGCTGCAGGGCTTGATTCCATTCCAGGAGGTGGGGCTGAGATCCTTTCTGATAGGGTAAGGAGCAAGCTTTCTCCAAAAAAAGGAAGCTCTGAGGAGTGGCTTGAGGTAATGAGGCAGGCTCATAAACTCGGCCTTAAAACCACAGCTACCATGATGTTTGGCCACATAGAAACACAGGAAGAAATCATAGAGCATCTGCTTAAAATAAGGGAACTGCAGGATGAAACAGGAGGGTTTACTGCCTTTATTCCCTGGACATTTCAACCCGGGCATACTGCCCTTTCCCACCTTTCTAAAGTAGGGGCAGTTTATTATTTGAAAGTGCTTGCTATTTCCCGCATTGTGCTTGATAATGTCAAAAATCTGCAGGTATCCTGGGTGACTCAGGGGCCACAGATAGCTCAGATTGCTTTAGAGTTTGGAGGTAATGACTTTGGCAGCACCATGATTGAGGAAAATGTGGTGGCTGCTGCAGGTGTGAGTCACAGGTTGAGTGAAGAACAAATACGCCATTACATCAGGTCAGCAGGTTATGTGCCAAAAAGACGAAGAATGGACTATACACTTCTTGAATAAAAGCCTCCTTATAAGGGCCAAATGGGCTTTATCTGCCTCCATCCCGCCTATTTCTGATGCAGGTATTTTAATAAAAAATGGTATTATTGCAGAAGTTGGCACTTTTAGAGAATTAAAAAAATACAATACTTATCCCACGAAAGATCTGGGGGAGTGTATTCTGCTTCCAGCTCTTGTAAATCCTCACCTTCATCTTGAGCTTTCTGCTTTAAAAGGAAAGTTGCCTCAGGGAGAGGGTTTTGTCGCCTGGGTAAGAGAGATGCTTGCTCTTCGTCCACAATTAAAGGAAAGGGATATGCAATTTTCTGCAGAAAAAGAGGCAGAAAAATTGAAAGCGCAGGGAGTTTTTGCCTTAGGGGACATTTCAAATACTCTTATTACGAAAGAAATTTTTGAAAAAAAAGGTTTTATGGGTTGGCTTTTTAAAGAAATTTTAAGCCCGGAGCTTCCTTCTGAGTTTCTGCCAGAATTTGTTCTTCCTTCAGCTCATTCACCTTATACAACACCAGCAAATGTTATAAAAAAGATCAAAGCTATTTGCAACAGAAAAAAGGGTATTTTCACCATACATTGTGCTGAATCAAAAGAGGAAGTGGAGTTTTTAAAATATGGTACAGGAGAGCTTGCAAGGCTTCTTGAGGAAAGGGGAAAATTAAAGGAGCTAACCTCTCCTGGCAGGCATCCCGTGGAATATCTTTATGAACTCGGTGTACTTGATGAGAAGACACTTCTCGTGCATTGTGTTTACATAGGAAAAAGGGAAATAGAACTTATAAAAAGGGCCGGAGCATGGGTTTGTCTTTGCCCCAGAAGTAATGTCTATATAGGTGTTGGCAGGGCACCCGCAGAGAAGCTATTTAAGGCCGGGGTAAAGCTTTGCCTTGGAACAGATAGCCTTGCCAGCAATTATGACCTTTCTCCTTTAAAAGAGCTTGCTTATTTTCTTGAGACAAATTCGTGGTGTAGTCCTCTTAAAGCTTTGCCTTTTATTACCTTAAATGCAGCTCAGGGCCTCAGATTAAAAAATTTGGGTGATATTGCAAAGGGCTTCAGAGCCTGTTTTGTCAGACTAAGCCCTGACAACAGTTTTTATTTTCTTTTTGACAAAGAGCTAAAATAAGTGTATTATTAAAACTTATGAGCAAAAAAGTCAAAATTGGTTTCCCAAAATACATCAATACACTTCCTCTTCTTTACCATCTTGAACCAGAAAAATGTGGAGTTGAAATTGTTACCGCTCCTCCCAGGATTTTAAATCAAATGCTCAGGCAGGGGGAGCTACATGCAAGCTTGAGCTCAAGTGTGGTTTATGCAAAAGAGTTTGAAAGGTATTGGCTTCTTCCTGATATCTCCATAAGTACAGTAGGCAAAGTCCGAAGTGTAATACTTTTTCATAAAGAAGAATTAAAAGCCCTTTCCGGTAAAAATATCGTTATAACTCCTGAAACAGAGAGTTCCTTTTTGCTTTTAAAAGTGCTTCTTGAGGAATTTATCGGCGTTAAGCCACAGTATATCTGCCTGAATAAGACATGGAAAGATTTAAGCACTGAGGAAAAAGAAGAAATAGCTGGTTATCTTGCCATAGGAGATGAAGCTCTGCTTCTTGTAGGAGGGGATCTTAGCGAGTATTTTGTTACTGACCTTGCCAAGCTCTGGCTTGATTTTACAGGGCTTCCCTTTGTTTTTGCTTTGCTTATGGCCAGAAAAGAGGCCTGTAGAGAGTTTAGAGAAGAATTTAGGAATTTTTGTAGAGCCCTTTATTTTGCCAGGGCAAAGGCTTTTGAAAACATGGAAAGAATTTTAGAACACGCTTCTTATCCCTTGTCTTCTGAGATAATACGCCATTATTTGTCCTGCCTGGAATATGACTTTTCTTTTTTAAAACAGAAGGCTTTTCTCAAATTTTGCCAATTTCTTATAAAGAAGAGAGAAATTTCTACTTTTCCAGAATTGACATTTTTTTCAATTTAACTATAAAATAAATTAAAGAATTAAACGGAGGGAGGAAGATGTTGAGAGAACTTGATAAACGACTTAAACTCCGCTGGAAACTTATTATCCCTCTGGTCCTGGCTATCTCTTTTGGAGTAATTGCAACAATTATTGTTACAGGCTATA
>Ga0256842_1001633_pt1 | contig 17566 bp, 15 predicted proteins | sample 4559240metaG_FD_185973 | JGI IMG/M metagenome (GOLD analysis project Ga0256842, IMG submission 185973) | Hydrothermal vent microbial communities from Guaymas Basin, Mexico - 4559-240 | ecosystem: Environmental > Aquatic > Marine > Hydrothermal vents | place: Mexico: Guaymas Basin | collected...
CCTTGTTCTTCCAGGTATTGCTCTTGCGACAATTCCAATGGCTTTTATAGCAAGAATAACGAGATCAAGCATGCTTGATGTTATGAGTAAAGATTATGTGAGAACTGCTAAAGCTAAGGGTCTATCTGAAAAAAGTGTTATATTAAGGCATGCCTTTAGAAATGCTCTAATTCCCATTGTGACGAGTGTAGGAACTCAGTTTGCCCTTCTATTAGCCGGTGCAATTTTAACGGAAACAGTTTTTGCCTGGCCCGGTCTTGGGAGATATATTGTTGGAGCTGTAAGTGCAAGAGATTACCCAGTTGTTCAGGGTTCCATTATATTTGTTGCATTCCTGGTTGCCATAGTAAATTTATTTGTGGATATTCTTTATGCTTATATTGATCCGAGGATAAGATATTAAATGAGAAAGAAAAACGAATTTTTAGTAATATGGAGATATTTAAAGAAGAATAGAACTGCAATGGTAGGGTTATTTATAATTATTGTGGCAGTAATTATTGCCATTTTTGCCAACTATCTTGCTCCATCCAATCCCCTCTCTCAATCACTGAAGGATAGGTTTAAACCTGGTTTCTGGGCAGGAAATTTTCAAAATTTTCTTGGCACAGATGATTTTGGAAGAGACCTTCTATCAAGGATTATATACGGTGCAAGAGTTTCCCTTACTGTCGGTTTTATAGCGGTTATTATAGGTGTCCTTCTTGGTTCTTTTTTTGGAATGATATCAGGATACTTTGGTGGTATTTTAGATAGCATAATAATGAGGGGGGTAGATATTATGTTTTCTATACCAAGTATCCTTCTTGCAATAGTGATTATGGCAATTCTTGGAACTGGATTGGATAAAGCAATGATAGCTATTGGTATAACTTATGCTCCACAAATTGCGAGAATAGTAAGGTCAGAGACAATGATGGTGAAGAATATGGAGTATGTGGAGGCAGCAGTTGCCATCGGCGAACCACATTACATGATTATATGGAGACATGTTATAAGGAATGTGCTTTCGCCAATAATAGTTTATGGAACATTAAGCATCGGAAGTGCCATTCTTGATGCTGCTGCCCTTGGCTTTCTTGGGCTTGGTGCTCAACCTCCAACACCAGAATGGGGAGCTATGCTTGCAAGGAGCTATCAATACATTACTGCTGGAGCTTGGTGGGTAGCCACATTTCCTGGTTTGTGTATTTTACTTGTAGTGCTTGGATTTAATCTTCTTGGTGATGGGATAAGAGATGCAATTGATCCAACCTTAAGAACATAAATTGGTTAGGGTAAAAAAATTTGGTAAAATTGTGGTGGAGGTGAAAGATGATTAGAACAGTTATCTATCTCATTTTGTTTATACTTGCCATAATCTTTCTCTTTCAGAATGGGAGTCAGCCGGTTACTCTCACTTTTCTTAAATGGTCAACTCCAGAACCTATACCAGTGGGTTTTGTCTTCATAGGAGCTCTTTTGTTTGGTGCTATCGTTGTCTGGCTCTGGCACTTACCTCAAATTATTCTCTTAAAAAGAAAAACAAGATCGCTGAACAAAAGAATTACGAAACTTGTAGAGGATATAAAGAGAAAGGAGAATGAATTAGAGGCACTAAAAAAAGAGAAAGAGGAGCTTGAAGCTAAGTTGAGAGAGATTGAGGGGAAGAAACCTGAGGAGACGGAAGAGAAATCTGAGAGGGAGAAAGAGGAGAAAGTTGTGGAACAAAATGAGAATGATGAGAAAAATGAGAAAAAGAGGGGATTCTTTGGCTTTTTAAAGGGTAGAAAGGGTGAAGAAGGAGGCAATTAAAAAGCTTGCCATAGCTGGAATTGTTGCTGGATTGTATCTCTCTTTAACTCTTCTATTTGCACCTATAAGTTTCAAAGCATTCCAGATAAGGGTGTCTGAAGCCTTAACACTTCTACCTTTCATATTTCCAGAAGCCATTTTAGGTCTTTTTGTGGGTTGCTTTATTGCCAATTTCTTCTCACCCTTTGGGATAATTGATGTGGTTTTCGGATCTATCCTCACTCTTCTTGCTGCGTATCTCACCTACCTTTTAGGTAAAACAAAAAAGCCCTATCTTGCTCCAATTCCCCCTATTCTTATAAATGGTTTTGGGGTAAGTTTTTATATCACCCTTCTTTCTAAAAGCGACACTTTATCTTTTACAAATTTTGATTTAAGAATGTATCTATCAGTATCTCTCTCAATAATAATAGGTGAAGCACTGGCAACTTATCTTATTGGACTTCCCCTTTTATATGCCCTTATGAGGTTACCATTTTTAAGGAGGATAAAAAATGAATTTTAAGGTTACTCTTGCACAGATAAATCCCAATTTAGGAAGGATCGATGAGAACATCAAAAAACATGAACTTTTTATTAAAAATGCCATAGATGAGGAAAGTGACTTGATCATATTTCCAGAACTATCTCTTACAGGATACTACCTTGAAGACGGTACTTTTGATGTAGCAATAAATAGAAATGAGATTGAGAATATTTTTTCAGATTTAAGTAAAAAGATTGACATTGTTGTGGGTTTTGTGGAGAGAGGAGAGGACAAGAATTTCTACATTTCTCAAGCCTATCTATCTTATGGGAAAATCATTCATGTTCATAGAAAGATCTACCCTCCCACACATGGAATGTTTGAAGATTTGAAATTCTTTGGAAGGGGAAGAAAAGTTGAAAGTTTTAATACAAGATTTGGAAAGGCAGGGATATTAATTTGCAGAGATTTCTTTCATCCATCACTACCTCTTATATACTATCTAAAAAATGTTGATTTCATGATTTTTGTCTCTGCAATACCAGTAAGGGGTGGCTACAATGAGAAAGATGTAGGTATCTTTAAGACAACAGATTCTCTCATATCTTCCTATGCCTCAAGATTTCAGAGCTTCATATTCTTTGTAAACAGAGTTGGTTTTGAGGAGGGGATAGGTTTTATGGGTGGTTCAAGTATTAAGGATCCATATGGAACCACCATACTTAGCCTGCCTCTTTTGGAGGAGACTATGGGAACTAAAGAGATAAAAACTTCTTTAATTGAAGAGGCAAGGTTTAAACTTCCCTTAAGGAGAGAAGAGGATGTGGACTTGATTATTTCAAATATAGAGGAGATTCATGATGATTGAACTTACATTAAATAAAGAGTTTGCAAGGAAATACATAGTGGAGTTTATAAGGGAGGAGAGTGAAAAGATTGGTCTTAAAAAAACAGTTATTGGTTTAAGTGGTGGTATTGATTCTACCCTCTCATTTTATCTCTCCGTTGAAGCCTTGGGAAATGAAAATGTTATTGGAATAATTATGCCGTATGGAGAACTTGGAGAGAAATCAAAATTGGATGCCATAAAAATAACAGAGATTCTAAACACAGAAAGAGAGATTGTAGATATTAAAGCTATGTGTGATCCATACTTTGAAATGGAGGATATGGATAGGGCAAGGAAGGGGAACTTCATGGCAAGAACAAGAATGGCAGTGCTCTTTGACAAATCAAAGAAGTATTCTGCCTTTGTCACGGGAACATCCAATAAAAGCGAGATCCTGGTTGGGTATACCACATGGTATGGAGATATGGCATCTTCTATCCTTCCTCTTGGGGATCTATACAAGACTCAGGTAAGAATCCTTGCAAGATACTTAGGAATCCCTGATTTTATTTTAAATAAAATCCCATCAGCAGAACTGTGGGAGGGGCAAAGTGATGAAGGAGAGATGGGTATAACCTACGATGAATTAGATAAAATACTATACCTTCTTGTTGATTTAAGGAAGAAACCCGATGAGATTGTGAGGGAAGGTTTCGATAAAGCAAAGGTTAATAAGGTTTTAAAGATGGTTTTTAATTCCCACTTTAAAAGGAAGTTCCCTCCAATTCCCAAAATTTCATCAAGAACTGTTGGTATAGATTTCCTATACTTTAGAGACTACAGGCCTCCCTACTTATGAAAAAAATAAAGGCTATAATCTTTGATTTTGATGGAACTCTTGTTGATACAAAGATTGATATTGCAAGGTCTGTGAATTTTCTCCTCAAGGAGGAGAATCTTCCCCCTATTCCAGAGGAAAAGATATATGAGTTTATAGGCAATGGTACTGATGTTCTTCTTGAGAAGAGTTTCTCCTATGTGAATGGAAAGATTAGAGATGGGGTTATAGATAGATTCTTTAAGATATATGAAGAGCATATGCTTGATAACACTAAACCATTTCCAAACATTTTAGATGTAATTGATAAGATAAAGGATAGAAGTTTGTATATACTGACAAACAAACACGAAAGGTTTGCAGTGAAGATACTTAAACATTTTGGGATATTGAATTACTTTAAAGAGGTGGTTGGGGCAGATACATTTGGCGTTAAAAAACCAGATCCATTTGGTATAATCAGGATTATTAATAAAGAGAGCGTTGACAGAAAGAAGGTTTTAATGATTGGGGATAGTGCCATTGATATAAAGACTGGAAAAAATGCAGGGGTTTTAACCTGTGGTGTCCTGTGGGGGCTTGGTAAAATTGATGAACTTAGGAGGGAAAATCCAGATTTCCTTATAAATAAACCTTGTGAAATTTTGGATATTGTTAATTAGAGGGTTGGGCTATGTATCTATCATATACTTTCTTAGAGCGGTATCCATATTCATCATAAACTTTCTTGAAATGGTATCCATATATACAGAGTGTAACCATCTTTACAAGACTTTTTGGTTTTGTAAATAGAGTTTTCATAAATGTCTTCCAGTAGAAAGATCTTGACTTCTCAATAATACCTAAAACAAGAACTGATTTTAGAAAAGCCTTTGCTCCATAAACGAACTCTGAAAATGTAATTTTATGCTTACTCTTTGGTACATATTCCTTTATAAAGTTCATAAGTCTTTCATAGTAATATTTATAGGAGTAAATTGTTTTAACCACCTTTTTATAACCCTCAATCAACTCTTCCACAGTCATATTTTTGGGAATAAAGTTTACTGAAAAGTCAGTGTTGTTTCCTGTGCTTATCTCAATAAGTCTATTCTCCTTCTTAAGTCTCTTAAATAGCCTTGTCTCTGGAAGCACATTAAGGATTCCCACCATTGATACACAGATTCCACTCTTCTGAATGAAATTTATCATTGTATCAAATATTGATTTTGTATCGTGGTCAAATCCAACTATAAATCCTCCCATAACCTCAAATCCTTTTCTCTGAAGCAATCTTATTGATGAAAGGAGATTCCTCTTTGTATTCTGGAGTTTGCCTGTCTCTTTTAAACTTTCCTCGTTGGGTGTCTCTATTCCTATAAACACCTTATCAAAGTTAGCCTTAATCATTAAGTCCATAAGTTCTTCATCATCAGAGAGATTAATAGATGCCTCGGTTAGAAATATGAATGGATAATCCCTCTCTTCTTGCCACTTTATAACATGTTTTAGCATCTCTTTTACCTTTTTCTTGTTACCTATAAAGTTGTCATCCACAATGAAGACAGAGCCTCTCCATCCCCTCTCGTATATAGATTGGAATTCTTTAATCATTTGCTCTGGAGTTTTAGTTCTTGGAATCCTTCCATTTATTATGATGATATCGCAGAATTCACAGTTAAAGGGGCAACCCCTTGAGAATTGGACTGGAATTGAGGCATAGTTTTTAAAGTCAATAAGATCCCATCTTGGTATAGGAACCTCCTTCATGTCAGGTTTTCTGAAAGGAATGTAGAGGTGTTTAAGATCTCCCTTATCCATGTCTTCAATGAGATCATGCATAACGGTTTCTGCCTCACCCACTACAATTGAATCAATGAAGGGAAAATCTTTGTATCCTGTCGTAAACATTGGACCACCAGCAACTATTTTCTTGTTAAATTTTTTAGCCCTCTCTATAACATTTAGAGTTGATTCCTTCTGCACAAGCATTGCACTTAAAAAGATGTAATCTGCCCACTCTATATCCTTATCTTTCAGTTTCTCAACATTTAAATCCACCAATTTAACATTCCACTCCTTTGGTAGAAAAGAAGCAACAGTTAGAAGTCCAAGGGGTGGGAAAGAAGCCTTTTTCCCAGCAAACTTAAGTGCATGTTTAAAACTCCAGAATGTATCAGGATACTCTGGATAAACCATGAGTATGTTCATCTTCTTACCTCCTTTTAAAATTATAGCAAATTTCTTTCACTTGACAAAGGTAGGTTTTATGCTACACTTTAAAAGTGCTTTAGGGCACGAAAAATTTTTAGGAGGCAAAAGTAGCATGATTAAAGGCAAAGTTAAATGGTTCGACTCTTCAAAGGGTTATGGTTTTATCACAAGAGATGACGGCGGAGAGGATGTATTTGTACATTACTCTGCTATTAGTGGAGAAGGTTTTAAGACCCTCAGAGAGGGTGAAGAGGTGGAGTTTGAGGTAGTTCAGGGAGCAAAGGGACCACAGGCAAAGAATGTTAAGAAACTTTCTTTATAGAGAAGTTTCTTTTTGAGAAAGCCCCGAATATTCGGGGCTTTTTTTATTTTTATCTAAATAAGTCTTATAATAATAAATTGAAAACTTTTAGAAAGGAGATAGAAAGGTGAGGAAAGTTTTAACATTTATCTTAATATTCTTGATACTCTTCTCTTTTAAAGTTACACTTGCCAGAGAGGAATTTATAGTTACCAACACCAACTCCAGAGGAGCAGGTTCCTTTCTATATGCAATATGCGAGGCGATAGATAAAGGGGGAGTTGTAAAATTTGATATTCCTGAAGAAGATAAAAACTTCAATGGTAAAGTCTGGGTCATAAAGCTGAAGGATCCAATTCCAGAGATAGACAAACCCATAATTATTGATGGTTTGTCTCAGACTGAAAAGTATGGGGATAGAAACCCAGATGGACCAGAGATTGTAATTGATGCCTCAATGGTTGTTGGCAAAGAAACTCTATTTTATTTTAGAAAGAGTGGATTTGAGATATCTGGAATTACCATAACAAATTTTAAAGGAAAAGGGGTTGTAGAGACAAAACAGGCAAAGGGAAGCGTGCATGATGTATCAATAAGAGACTCAAATATTGGTGTTTATCTTTACAAGGCAAGCGGGGTAAAGATAAAGAATGTATCTTTATTAAATTTAAAGTATGGATTGTATCTATACTATTCAAACTTCAATACTGCGGAAGATATCTATGTAGAAAGATGTGATTATGGAATAAGACTTTACTACTCTATGAACAATGAAATAAAAGATTCCACTGTGGTTAAATGCGATTCTGGAATCAGGGTTTTTTATAACTCCATAAAGAATAAGATCCACGACAATAAAATTTCAAAAAATATAGACGGCATCTGGCTTAGAGATTCTCATAACATTGAAAATTATGTTTTTAGCAATGAGTTTACAGAGAACACAAATGGGTTTCATCTGTTATATGGCACAAAGACCAGAATCTACTCAAATAGATTTAATAAGAATGATGTAGGTGTCTTTATAGAATCTTTCTCTGAAAAAAATGAGATTTTTGAGAATTCCTTTACAGATAATAATACCTCTGTAGTTATATCCAACCATTCAAAGAATAATTTATTAAGGGGAAATGTTTTTGACTCTAATAAAAAAGCTATTTTTATAGAGGAGGAGACATCCATTCCCAACACTTTATCAGAGAACATTATAACCAACAATGACTACAGAGGAATAATGATAAATTCTAATGATGAAACCCCTCCACCAAAGATTTTAAATGCAGGATTGGTTGGCAAGGGGATAGCAATGGAGGTTGAGAGTGAAGTAGGTGGAACTCTTGAAGTTTTTCTCTCCAATTATGATGGTAAAACATCTCCCCACCCTATGGATCCTGATGCATCTCCCTATCATGGAGACAGTAAGAGATTTCTTGGTAAAAGTAGTGTAAATTCGGGAAAGGAAACTTTTATCATTGTTGGTGAGGCAAAAGAGGGTCAATATGTAACTACCACTCTAACCAACAAAGACACAGGAACTTCAGAGTTCTCTTTAAATAAGAAACTTGTCAATCTCCCATTTCTTGATGCAATCCTTTCAGTTTCAAGTTCAACTGAGAGGGGTGAGAGGGTAAAGTTTACTGTAAAGATAAAAAATAGTGGGGGTATGGAGATAGAGAAGGTTAGATTTGAGTGCCCCATCCCTGAAACTTTAGAGGATACAAAGTTGGATTTCTTACCAGATGGTGCAGAGGGTGATGTGGAAAACAATGTAATCTATGTAAAGAACATAGATATAGATCCCAAATCCTTTGTTACCATTTCTTTCTCATCTCTTATACCAGACTCCATTGATGTAGGAACAAAGATTTCTCTTCAGGGAGAGGTTTATTACTACCCAATAGATGGGTTATTAATCAAAGAGAAAACAGATAGGGATGAGTTTGATGATGGAGTTCCAGATAGTGATATTGGAGATGAAGAAACTGAATTTGCTATCTTAGGGAAACCAAACATATTGTTTAAAGTGGAGTGCCCTGAAGAGGTCAATGCTAACTCTATGTTTAATATAAAAATAAACATGAAAAATGTAGGCAATGAGGAGGGTAAGAACATCAAACTTTCCTTTAATGTGCCCAATGACTTTAGCTTTATCTCTTCTTCAAAGGGAAGCTTTAATTCAAAGGAAAAAGTTTTTACCGTTAATATCCTTAGTTTAAAACCGAACGAGGAAATAAATGTATCCATTACCTTAAAGTCAAAAAGCATTATAGACGATAAGAATGTCTCTTTAATTTTTACCTTGAAAGGTACAGATATTAAACCAATTGAGCATGAAGTTTTAGTGCTTGTAAAAGGGGAGGGTAGAGAGAATATAACTTATAGTCTTGATTTTCCAGAGGAGGTTGAACTCTTAAAGGAGTTTGAGATAAGGATAACTTTTACAAATTCTGGAAACAGGGAGAGTGAAGAGAGGTTGGTTAAACTCTCATTTGACGATGGAGTAAGTTTTCTATCCTCAACTCCCGAGGTTAAAGCAAAGAGTGGAGAGATCTCCTACACTTTAAAGTCTCTTCCTGAGGGGAAAACAAAGGTATTAAAATTAAAATTTAAAATTACAGAAGGATGTAAAGGGTATAAGAAATTTGTTTTAAGTTTTAATGATAATAAAGAGGAATTTAAAATATTTGTTAATTGTTTAAAGATTTATCATCATGCAATAATCTCTGGTTTTCCAGATGGAAGTTTTAAACCAAATCTTCCATTAAAAAGGGTTGAAGCCAGTGCAATCATAACCAATGCTCTTTTGCTTAAACCTTCCACCTCCTTCCTTCCAAAGGATATTCTCCCCAATTATTGGGGAAGTGGGTTTGTGTCTTCTGTTGTAGGAAGTGGGATAATGAGAGGTTATCCTGACGGAACATTCAAACCAGAGAGATGTATGACGAGGATAGAGGCAAGTGCAGTTATATTTAAAATCCTATCTTTAAGTGAAGATTACTCAATAAGATTTAAAGATGTGAAGAAAGATTACTGGGGAAGAGGAATAATTGGTGCCGTGGTTAAAGCAGGAGTAATGAAGGGTTATCCTGATGGAACATTTAAACCCGATAGATTTATTACAAGGGCTGAGTTTCTCGTAATTGTCCTTAAGGCTATTGGTAGAGGAAAGGCAAGTTTCAATATTTCAAGTATGTTTAGTGATGTTGATTCAAATTTCTGGGCTTATCTATTTATCATTGAAGCCACTGTTCCCCATGTGGTTATAAATCCAGAGAGGGTGGGAGAGATTAGGATAAAGGATAGAGTTTTTCCTGTGTTTAGTGAAAAATTTAATTCAATAGTGGAAATTGTTAAAGTAGGTGATAAAATAAAAGTGAGCCTTCCGTTCCTTTATCCTGATTTAAGGGAGGTGGAAATAACTGTTAGTAGGGTAGGTGTTAAACCATGAAGAAGCTCACCATTATTCTATTAATAATCTGTCTGTTGGCAGGAGGGGTATTCTTCCTTTATAAAATAGGATTTATTACATTCAGGAGAGCAGAGTTTTCTGGTAATCTCTATCCTCCAAAAACCTCAAAATTCTATCTTCACTACGATCTTAGCGATATTCCTCTTGAGAATTTTATAAAGGATGAGAAATTAACTACCTTCCTGTCTTATACTGAAAGAAATGGTTCAATCTTCTTTGTTGAGGATAAAGAGAATTCTTTTGTTGCATCTATAAATGCAAAGAGAGGAAAGGGTGATGAAATCCTCATGTTCCTTACAGACGAGATTAAAAAAAGCGGGGGTGTTGTTGAGAAAAAGAAACTCTCTTCTTTTACAGTTTATGAGGTTCTTCCTTCATCAGAGAATCTGACACCTTACTCTCCTGTATCCCAACCATTCTATGTCTCCAATCTAAAGGATACAGTTATCTTTACCACATCCCTTGATACCTTCAAAAGTGTGATATACACCAAAAAGAAAGATTCACTCTTAAATACAGAGAGCTTTAAGAAGGTGATTGATAAGGTTCCATTAGATTCAAATATATTTGGATACTTTAATGTTAATTCTCAAAATATTGGTGAGGGAGGTTTTTATACAGAATTTCATAAGGACGCCCTTTTTGTGAAGGGGTTTTACAATAAAATTAATCCCACAACACCAATTCCACTCTCTGAAACAATTTTAAGATTTGTAGGCAAAGACCCTTTCTTTATATTTGGAGTTAGAGGACTTGGAAATTTTCTATCTCAAGCTGTATCTTCTCTTCAGGAACAGAATCCTCTGATAGCTGGTTTCACTCAGGGATTTGATATTTTGGGTTTCCTATCCCTTTTCAAGGGAGATGTGATAGTATCCCTCAATATGAAGGAGGAAAAACCAGACTTTGTTGTTGTCTCAAGTCTTAAAGGAGTAGACGGCGTAAGTAAAAAAATAGAGAATTTTAAAAATTATCTATCGCAAAACTTTAACTTTTCCTTTATAAGAATTCCCTTTGAAGATGCAGAGCTCATTCTTGGTAAAAGTTCATCTGGTGTAGATATTGCCATCTCAATTCTTTCCAACTTTCTATTCTTAGGTAGCGAAGAAGGTGTAAAAAACTCAATAATCTATGGGAAGATTGGAGAGAGTAAGACTTTAAATGAACTTTTGAAAGGCTTGGGTTCAGATATTCAGGGAGATATAACGACCATACTCTTTTTGGATTTTTCAAAATTGAAAAATTTTGGTAAAGATAAAGTTCAAAACCTATCCAGCATCTACTTTGTTACGCTGGAGGAGAAGAAAGATGCAAATTTCATATTAAAAGTGGAGCTTAAGAAGGAGTAGATAGAGAAGAGAGGATACTGTTGATACAAAAATTACGGAGGGGATAATTAAGGAGTAAACCTTTCCTAAATTTGCCTTAAAATACCTCACAGTTACTATCAAACATAGATGGAGGGGAGACAGGAGAACGCCTGCCACTGCGCCTGTAAATGCAAGTCCCATCAGTGAAAGAGAGAGTTTTCCATTTATAAATAGGAAACTCTCTATCAACGGATAGGAGATACCAACAGATGTGGATGTGATACCTGTAACAAAGGTTACTATAAAAGGAAGGAAAAAGAGTAGAATAAGAGGACTTACATGAAGGGAAGTTAACTCAACAGATACTCTGCTTGCTATTCCTGAATTCATGATATTCTTAAAGAAGAATATCCCCAATGGTAGAAGGTAGTTCTCCAACTTAAAAGATTTTAAGAAATATTCCTTAATCTCTTTAGATTTTGGTTTTAAAAATATGAGGCTAAGAATTGTGGTTATAAGTATTGCATATACAACATCAAGTGAAACCACTGTGGAGAGAAGTATTATAAGGAGTATTGGAGAGAAATATTTTAAAAATTCACGGAAACTACCCTTCTCTCTCCTTATATTTTCAAACTTCACACCTCTATAACCTACAAGCCATCCAGCAGATATCTGAAGTATTGGAAGTATAAAGTGTGCCAATAGAACCGTCCTCATTGGTATTTTTAAAAATATGGATATGAGTATAAGGGCAGGATAAATTGGGAATACACCTTCCCACACATGTCTGAACCAGTAATTTAAGTAAGCTTTCCTCTCATTTGTTGCCACCATTCCCCTTGCTGATTCTTCCACAAGTGGGGCTGAGAATAGAGCACCTCCTGGCATAGGTATGAGACCTACAAGGGAGGCAGAGAGAAAGATTGTAATCTTTCTATTGGGTATAAAAGAGTCAAGATTTTTTATCATCTTTGTAAGAATTTTTTTATCCTGAAGGAGATTGGCAAAGAAGTATATCATGCATAGCATTATGGTAAGTTTGAGGGTGTCTTTAGAGATAGATGTTATAAGAAAATGTTTCAAGAGCTCTTTAAATGGAATTGGATAGATAAAACCAAGAAGTAATCCACCAATGAGCAAACTTATACCTGGACTTACCTTCCTTGTTATCAAGAAAATTATAATAAAGAAGGTTATTCCAAGTTTTATTAGGGTCATTATATAGAGTTAAATCTCTCCCACAGTTTCTCTGTAATTTTCCTACTTTCCCTCTCTATTTTTTCTGTATCCACAGTTATAATTTCCCTCTCCTTCATAACAAATTTTCCATTTATTATCACATCTTCAACAAAATCTGGAGATAATCCAAAGAGAAAATGACCAAAGAAGTTATCTTCGTTTAAAGGTGTTGGGGGTGTATAAGATAGCATTATGAAGTCAGGAGCACTACCCTCCTCTATTACTCCAATCTTTTTGTTAAAGATTCTTTCAGCTATCTTTGGATTATTTACAAACAGCATTTTATAGGATTCCATAAAGCCAACATTTGGGTCCTTTTTGTTTAACTTGTGCAGTATATTTGCAACTTGAGTTTCCCTCCACATGTTCTGAGTGAAACCGTCTGTTCCAAGACCCAAAAGGATTCCTTTATTCATCATCCCCATTACATCAGATACTCCAACTGCATTGTTCATATTTGATTCAGGATTATGTATAACCATGGTATCAGTCTCCTTTAGAATCTCCTTTTCCTTTTCATCAATGTGGATGGCATGAATTGCAAGGGTCTTTTTTCCAAGTATATTTTCCTTTAAGAGTCTCTCTACAACACCCATTCCGTATTTTTCAATGGAATCTTCCCTATCAGATATATCCTCTGCAACATGGATATGAAATCCAACATCAAGGGCATTTCCTGCTTCTGCACACTCCTTTATGGTTTTTTCACCTATTGTAAATTGGGCATGCATTCCAAATGTTGGTGATACAAGAGGATTCTTTTCTTTCCTCAACTTTTCAATGAATCTTATATTTTCCTTTATGCTTTCCTTTGCCTTAACCTCTCCCCATCTGTCTGAAACCTCAAAACATGTGGAGAGTCTAATCCCAGTTTCAACACTTGCTCTCTCCAGTTCATCAAGACTTCCCAAGATGTATCCAAAACTTGCATGGTGATCTATTATTGTGGTTGTTCCTTTTCTTATGGCATCAATTATCCCTACAAGTGCAGAGTAATAGACTGATTCCCTGTCCAGAGCAAGATCCAGTTTCCACCATAGATTTTTTAGTATCTCCAAAAAATTTTCAGGATGATAGTTTTTTAAAGGTATCCCTCTTGAAAGAACTGAGTATAGATGATCGTGAGCGAGTATAAGACCTGGCATCACAAGTTTCCCCTTTCCATCTATAACTTCACCTTTATACTCTTTATTATTCTCTCCAACATAAACTATTTTTTCCTCATCCCACACCAAAATTCCATTATTAAAGAATTTTGGTTTTTCTCCCCCGGTAAAGATGGAAACATTCTTTAAAATCTTCATTTTTTCTCCTCCTTTAAAAGAATTCCAGAGATTACAAGGTCTCTCATGGTTTTTAATGCCTCAAAGTAACCAAGTTTTGATGACCATGCTATTTCTCCCACCGTTTTCTTCCCATCACACATAAATACTATCTCCCACTCATCCTTTGAGAATGTCATACTATCCATATCTGGTTCTGGGTTTACCTTAAGGACAATATCATCATCTGGTATAACTTTCCTTATCTCCATTAGTTCATCATACTTTCTTGTTAATTCAAGCATAAGTTCATCAACATTCATCTTTATATTTGTTTCCTCTGGTTTCTCATCAGGTATGAATTTGAAACTTCCATCTTTTACAAGGAAGAGATGTAGGCATCTTTCCACCAGCTGAAGTTTCAAAAATTTCTTTAGCTCCTCCCCATCTATCACTCCAGACTTTACAAGCTTCTCTCCAAATTTCCCCTCTCTTTCTTCACTTAACATTCTCTCCAACTCTGCCTCATCTATCTTCTTATGCCTTACCAATAATGTTCCAATCGGTAAGGGGGAATTTTTAGCCGATGCATGGGTTACCTCACCGTGATCAAAGTATATCCTTCCAAATTCCTCTCCCTCAGATTCAATGATTAGAACCCCAGATTTTTGAATATTCTTTATCAGCGTAAGAATATCATAGAATGAAAAGTCTTTAAGGTCTCCTTTCAATATATTCATATAAGAAATTTTATCATATAATTGAGTTATGGAAAGAGAAGAATTTGAAAGGATAGTCCTTAAGTTGATAGATGAACTTCCTGAACATTTCAGAAAAGATATGGAGAATGTTAGTATAGTGCTTGAAGAAAGACCTTCTCTTGATCTTCTAAGGAAGGTGGGGGTGAGGAGTGGCAAACTTCTTGGAATTTACCAGGGTGTTCCTCTAACCAAAAGGGGATTGGGCTACAACGGAGTTCTTCCTGATAGAATTATACTTTTTATGAGAGAGATAGAGGAGGAGGCAAGGATGGAAAATGTCCCTTTAGTTGAAAAAATAAAAAATGTTTTGTATCATGAAATTGGTCACTACTTTGGTCTTAGTGAGGAGGAACTTAGAAAACTTGGGGTTTTCTAAAATAAGATATGAAAGACACTTTTTTGTTGAGTGAGCTCTATTTAAGAGGAATTGAGGTTTTAAAAATAAAGATCTTAATTGCCCTTTTGTTTCTATTTACAGGACTTTTAAATCTTTTTAATAAAATTCAGATTATATCACCGAGGGCATACATCTTTATCTCACTTTCTTATTTTCTGCTTCTTGCACTCTCCTATTTCATCTTTTTGAAATTGAAAAAAGAAAACTATTACACTTTCCTTATCATAAGTTTTATACTTGATGGTCTTTTTGTTACAACAATACTTTATGTTTCAGGAGGAATTGAGAGTATCACTTTTATTCTATACTTTCTCTATCTACTTCTATTTTCATTCTTTGGTTTGAGAAGATCCCTCTACTATATTTTATTTTTCTATATCCTACTTTATCTTGGGGAGATATTTTCAGAAACCTTTGGTGTGATTCCCCACTTCTACTCTTCTCATATTTATCCACCTGAGTTTATCTACAATCCAAGGCTTGTTTCCTTGAGATGTTTACCTGTAGCGGGATACATGATTCTCTACACCCTGCTACTTGATAAAAGTATCAGCTTCTTTACAAGAACGGAGAGAAAGATGGAGCTTCTTGTAGAATCAACAATTTTTTTAACAAGGGGAATTGGAGACAGGGATAAAATATTAAAGGAATTGATAAAAACAGCTGTTAGAATTACAGGTGCTGACAGTGCATCAATAATGGTAAAGGAGAATGGAGAGTGGAGATTTATTCTTTGGGAGAACATAGAAGATGATGTTGTAAAAAAGGTTGAAGAAGAAATGAAGTCATCTTTACCAGCAAATATAAGAGAGATAGAGGAAACTAAAAAAACACTATACTATCCTGATACAAGAGAGGTACCTGCATGGATAAGAGAATCTAAATCACCTGTTAGATCATACATAGGCGTTCCAATAATAATTGGAGACGAAGTTATCGCAATTATTAATATAGATTCATGGAAACCAAACAAATTCACCCAATCAGACATAAGAATAGCTGAAACCCTTGCAAGATTTGCAGAGGTGGTGATGGAGAAACACTCCTTGTTCGAAAGGCTTGATGCATTAAAGAAAGAGGCAGAGGAGCTTGCCATTAGAGATTATCTTACAGGTCTGTACAACAGGAGGGAGTTGGAAAGAATATTGAGCTATGAAATATCTAAATCTATAAGATACAAATCTTCCTTTCAGCTCATGATGATAGATTTAGATGAATTTAAAAGCATAAATGATAGATTCGGTCATCCTGAGGGTGATAGGGTGTTGAAAAAATTCGCAGAGATACTCAAGGAATCTGTGAGGAAGACAGACCTCGTCTTTAGGTATGGAGGTGATGAATTTATAGTGTTTATTCCGGGAGATGATAAAATGGCAGTGGATAAAATTTTAAAAAGGATTAGAGATAGATTCAACAAGGAGTTTAAAATCTACATAGAGGAACTCTCCTTTGGCTTTTCATTTGGTTATCTCGTTTTCCCCGATGATGTGGGAGATGTTAAGGATGAGAGTGAAGCAATGAAGTTAGCTCTTAAAAGAGTGGATGAGTTTTTATACTATAGAAAAAGGAGGAAGACATGATAATTTTTATAATTTTAGTTGCGTTAGTATTTTCTTTACCATTCATAATTACCCTTAAAAAAGAGGGTAAGTTCTCTCTTCCACTTTTTCTTATTATGATAATTCCAGTAGGTTTTGTAATCTTTATCTCTGTATTCTCCAGCTTGTTTGTTGACTATCAATGGTTTAAAAGTCTTGGTTTTGCCATTACATTTAGAAGAAGACTTATTTTTAGGATTTTAACATTCATCATTTCCTTTCTTGTAACGCTCCTCTTTACATATCTTGCAATGAGATTCAAATTCATCAAAACACCTTTTGAGAGTTCTCAAACAAAAAAACAGAGAAAGATATTTAAAATCTCTTTCTATATTGGTATAGTTTTTGTATCCTTTTTCTTTTCCCTGACAAATTCCCTTGATTATAATAAGTTACTTCTCTTTTTATATAGAACACCTGTGGGTGTAAAAACTCCCATTTTTAATAAGGATCTCTCCTTTTATCTCTTTACTCTTCCCTTTGCGCTAAATGTCCTTGATTTTCTCATATCTCTTTCGGTATTTGTTATCTTCCTCTATCTCTTCTACAGCATTATTATGTCAAAGGCACGATTTGCCCTTTCCATAAGATTAACGAAGGATGAGATGTATAGAAGGTTTGCCTATCTTTTTGGGGTTTTATTCCTTATTATCAGTGTCAAGACCTATTTTTCCATTTTTAACCTGATGATATCTAAGAGAGGTGCTGTTTATGGAATTGGATACACAGACTTGCATGTGAGAATTCCCATTTACTATGTTTTAATCTCCCTTCTTCTGATCCTCTCCATACTTTTATTTATCTATTCATCAAACCTTGGTAAATTCAGACCTCAAAGGAAACTTCTTATCTCTATCGTTGTTTTGTTTGTATTGATTCTTGTTCTTTATGGAGTGCTTCCCGGTGTTTACCAGAGAGTAATAGTTGAGCCAAACGAACTTGCAAAGGAGAAGGAATTTCTATCTTACAATATTGAATTTACAAGAAAGGCGTATGGACTTGACAGGTTTAATAATGTGTTTATTTCATCGCTTTCTCCACTTACAGAGGAAATAATAAAGAATAATGCTGAAGTTATAGATAGTGTGAGACTATGGGATTGGAGA
>Ga0256842_1001634_pt1 | contig 17565 bp, 15 predicted proteins | sample 4559240metaG_FD_185973 | JGI IMG/M metagenome (GOLD analysis project Ga0256842, IMG submission 185973) | Hydrothermal vent microbial communities from Guaymas Basin, Mexico - 4559-240 | ecosystem: Environmental > Aquatic > Marine > Hydrothermal vents | place: Mexico: Guaymas Basin | collected...
TTTTCCGAAAAGCAGCTCTTTTCTTTGATTTTCCATCCAAGTTTTTGTTTTGACATAGAGTCTTGTTCTCTTTTTCTCTTTAAAGCATCCAAGTTCACAAAAAGTTACATCTATATTTTTAACTTCCAAAGTTCCCCTAACTCTCTTTAATCCTATACCTGCCGCCGCTTCTCTTGCTTTTTTGCATACTATTTTATTGTCTTTATTTAAAAATGGTTTCATTCTCTCGTAAGCCTCTTTGGAATATTCCCCTTTTTCAAGTTTTCCAAATTGACCAAGACCACAATCGCTGATACGAATTCCCATATCTTTTGCCGTTTGTCCCACTTTTGAAACTTCCTCTTTGCTTTTAGCAGCTATCTTATATGCATTAGCACAAGTTAATTTTCCCTCTTCATTAAGAGAGTTTTTTATCATCTCTTCTAAAATCATTAAATTATCCTTTGAGGGTTTCTGTATATATTCATTCTATTTCCTCTAACAAAGCCTATCAAAGTAAGTCCGAATTTTTCAGCTATCTTTACACCAAGACAAGTAGATGCCGTTCTTGATGCAAGTATCGGGATACCGTGCATAACAGCTTTTGCTACCATCTCCGAACTAAGTCTGCCACTAACCATCAAAAATGAATTTGACACATCCACTTTTTTTAATATAGCTTTGCCGACAGCTTTATCTATGGTGTTATGTTGAGCTATATCTTCTCCTATAAAGTAAGTTCGCTCATCCACATAAAGTTTTGCTGTATGAACACAACCTGTTTCTTCATACAGAGGACACTCTGTGTAAAATTTACCCATAGCCTCCAAAAGCATATCACTTTCAATATAAAAATTACTCTTTATCACTTTTGCTTCTATTGTATCAGGATTAATATTGGCAGAAATTCCTCTTCCACAACCGCTTACGACAACACCTTCGCTATTTAATTTCTCAATATTTTTTTTATCACTTATAGCCTCAATCTCAACACTCATTCCGTCATTGGTCAATTTTATATTTTTTACATCATTTATATCTTTTATGATATTTTCAGCTTTGAGATACCCTATGCACAAAGCCTCTTGATCTACTGGTGTTGCCATCAAAGATGCAATTTTTTTGTTATTTAAAACTATATCAAGTTTTATCTCTGCAACAACTATATCTTTTTTTACAACTCTCTTACCGTCGCTTATCTTAGTAATTTCCGTTTCAAAAATAGGCTTCACAACAATCCTTTTTAAATCAAGAGAAAAAACAGTAATTCTCTTGATTTATCTTTATGACATTAGATATGCTATTTTAGCATATTTGATTTTAAAAAAACAGCCATACCGTTCTCCTGTTTTAAAAAGGAGGTTACAAAAAGAACGGCATGGCTCTGTTTATTTAAATTTGTTTTACTTTTTTTTCATAAGTTTTTTGTAAAATGAACTATGCATATATTTAATCTCATCTTCACTTTTATGCCCATCTATCATACTACCGAGAGAACCCTTGATAGCAAATAAAGACATATACATGTGAGTTATAAAAAGTGCAGTAACCGCCATACCTAAAAAGTTATGTACAATAGCTGCAATCCTTATAAGATCTATCTGGTCGAGATTAAGTTTTTTTAGCATCTCTATATCAAAATCTTGAAAATACATCATAGCACCTGTTATTATCATGGCAAAACCGCCAACCATAGCTACCCAAAACCACATCTTTTGTCCAGCATTAAATTGACCTGCTGGAACTACAACTTTTTTCTTTGTTAAGTATCCGCCAAGTATCATAAACCATTTTATATCATCAAAAGTTGCAAGCATCGGTACAAACCACATCAAAAACATAGGTATGCCTGCTATTACAAATAGCACCGTACCTACACTATGCATATATCTAGCATATCTTACAAACTCTCCTCCGCCAAAATATTGACCGAAAATCATTATAAATCCGGTAGGAACAATAATAACAAAAGCAAGAGCTGCCAACCAATGGATTACCCTTTTGAATACTGAGTAAACATAAAAGCCTTTCCCTTCATGTGAAAACTTTTTTGGTCCGATGATAAGATAGTGCAAAAGAAAAACTACCAAAACTCCGATAGTTATCCCCAAAAATAGCACTCTAAACCAATGCACTTGAAGATAAACAAAAAGCTCACCCCACTTTTGATAATGTAAAATATTATGCAAAAGTTCGGGGGAGTTTAAATGACTCCCCCCAAAATGAACCTCTTTTGCCTTCTCAACCAAAGGAACATGTCCTATGAATTCTCTTGCATACATACTTAGTGCTGCCAAGATGAATATAACTATCTTTTTCATAGTTTATCCTTTATAGGCTGTACTCCAGCCGTATGGTGAACCTATGACACCTTTTCCTCTTGACATAACTCTCTTTCTGTATATCGCAGAAACTTCTTCTTCGTCCCCAACTATCAAAGCATTAGTTGCACAAACAGCAGCGCACATAGGAACTTTACCTTCGGCAATTCTATTTTGTCCGTATAGTTCTCTCTCTTTGATAGAGTTAGTTTCTTCAGGACCTCCTGCACACATGGTACATTTATCCATAACACCTCTTGTTCCAAAAGCCCCGTCTCTTGGGAATTGTGGAGCTCCAAAAGGACAAGCATACAAGCAGTAACCGCATCCTATACACTTCTCTTTGTCGTAAAGTACTATGCCGTCGGCTCTGATGTAAAAACAATCAACCGGACAAACTTGTTCACAAGGAGCATCAGTACAGTGCATACAAGCAACTGAAACGGAAAACTCTTTTCCTTCCATGCCTTCGTTTATTGTTACAACTTTTCTTCTACTTATTCCCACGGGAAGCTCATGAGCCTCCTCGCAAGCTACAGTACAACCTTCACACTCTATACATCTTTCTTCATCACAATAAAATTTCATTCTTGCCATCTCACACCCCCTAAGCTTTCTCTATGCGGCATAAACCGCCTTTTGTTTCAGGGATTTGAGTAACGATGTCATATCCGTAATTGGTAACCGTATTGGCACTTTCACCCGTACTATAAGGTTTGCAACCCTCAGGATAATTTTCACCCAAGTCAACCCCCTGCATAACTCCGGCCCAGTGATAAGGCAAAAATACTCTATCTTCACTAACAGAATAAGTAAACCTTGCTCTAACTTTTATCTTGGTTCCCTCTGGTGAGTGTACCCACATCATATCCCCATCTTTTATGCCATGTTCCATAGCAAGATTTGGATTGATATCGCAGAACATTTCCGGATTGTGTTTAGTAAGATATTTTGAACTTCTTTCTATGATACCTGCACCGCTATGAGTAACCAATCTTCCTGTAACAAGGTTGATAGGGAACTCTTTAGACCAATCTTTTTTCTGAACGGAAGCATATCTTGTATCCACTCTGTAATGATTTGGTTTATCTTTATAAGTCGGATATTTTTTAGCAAGATCAGCTCTTGGAGTATGCAAAGGCTCTCTATGCATAGGTATTTTATCTGGGAATGTCCACACATAGGCTCTTGCTTTAGCATTACCATAAGGTGCAACTCCAGCTTTTAGGGCAAGTTCAGCTATCTGGTCACTTATGTCAACTTTCCAGTTTTTACCCATAGCCGCTTTTTGCTCAGCAGTCAATTTAATACCAAGAACTTTTTCTATATTATCTTTGTGTAATTCGGGATATCCGCCTTTTACCTTGGCATTTTTTATAGTAGCTCCATCTCCGGCAAGTTGACTAACTCCATCATGAACTAAGCCGAATCTGTTTCTAAATCCCATACCACCTTGAGCAACCGAAAGATTTGTGTCATAAAGTATAGGACTACCACTGTGAGTAGTTGTCCAACAAGGCCATGGAAGTCCGTAGTATTCGCCTTTCATAGGTCCCATACCGGCAATAGTAACTTCATTGAACATGTGCCAATTTTTCTGATGTTTTTTAAGTCTTTCTGCTGTCCAACCGGTAAGTCCTATCGTTTTGATAGTTCTTGCCACTTCATTAACAGCATCTTCAGGCCATTTAAAGCTATCTTTAGCTTTTGCAAGAGTTCCTCTTTTCTTGTCGGCTTTCAATTTCATTCCGGCAACAAATTGATCATAAAAACCGAATTTTTTAGCAAAAGCAAACATGATATCTTGATCTGTTTTACTCTCATACATTGGTTCTACGACTTTGCTTCTCCATTGTGCCGTTCTGTTTGTAGCAGTTACACTTCCTTCATTCTCAAATTGAGTTGCCGTAGGAAGTATATAAACACCGTCTTTTTTATTGGTTATAATAGCCGCTTCATTTGCAAACGGTTCAGCGACAACTATAAGCTCAAGTTTGTCAAGTGCTTTTTGGACAGAAGCTTGTCGTGCGATGGAAGTAATACCATTTCCTTGTACCCAAAGAGCTTTTATAGGTGCATTTGTATGGATAGGATCCTCTTGTATTACACCCTCATACCATCTTGCAAGTGTAAAACCTTTCGTATTCATCCATTTTTTGGATTTGAATCTGCCTTTTAACCAATTATAATCAACTCCCCACTGCTTGGCAAAATATTTCCAAGAACCGTCACTTAGTCCGTAATATCCCGGAAGTGAGTGAGAAAGACAACACATGTCTGTCGCACCTTGAACATTGTCATGTCCTCTAAGTATGTTACATCCGCCTCCGGCTCTACCCATATTGCCAAGAGCAAGTTGGAGTATCGGAGCCATTCTTGTGTTGGATGAACCTATGGAGTGTTGAGTTAGACCCATAGCCCAGATGAGAGTTCCCGGCTTTCTTGTAGCGAAAGCTCTTGTTATCTGATAGAGTACCTCTTCAGAAACTCCAGTAACATCGGCAACTTTTGAAGGAGTCCATTTTTTGGCCTCTTTGATAATTTCATCCATTCCATAAACTCTATTTTTGATAAAATCTTTATCTTCCCAACCGTTTTTAAATATGATATGGAGCATTCCATACATAAAAGGTATATCAGTACCCGGTCTTATATGAGCATAAAGATCTGCTTTTGCCGCAGTTCTTGTATATCTTGGGTCTATTACTATCAATTGAGCATTATTATGCTCTTTTGCTTTTAAGAAGTTTTTAAATCCAACCGGATGATTTACCGCCGGATTTGCTCCGAAAATAATAATAGACTTCGCATTTTGTATATCTCCAAGGTGATTGGTCATAGCGCCATAACCCCATGTATTCGCCACACCGGCGACTGTTGCACTATGTCAAATTCTAGCTTGGTGATCTATATTGTTCGTACCCCACATTGCGGCAAATTTTCTAAAATAGTAGGATTGCTCCGTACTCATCTTTGCCGAACCTAAGAACATGGCAGTATCGGGACTCTCTTTTCTAAGCTCAAGCATTTTAGCACTTATCTCGCTTACAGCTTGATCCCAGCTAATTCTTTGCCATTTTCCATTTACTTTTTTAAGAGGATGTTTTACTCTTTTTGCACTCTTTACCGTATCAATAGAATCGATACCTTTTGAGCAGTGACTACCTTGTGAAAAAGGATGATCTTGAGCAACCTCTTGCCTAACCCATACACCATTATGCACTTCTGCAATAATGCCGCAACCAACCGAACATGTTGTACATACGGTTTTAACTAACTTTGATCCGGGGTATGGATTTTTGATCTCTTCTTCAGTAGCATTTCTAAGTGCATTACCACCTGCTGCCAATGAAGTTCCGGCAACTGCACTACCAAGTGCCGCCATCTTCAAAAATGCTCTTCTACCCGTTCGCAAAGATAGTTTTTCTAACATATCTTTACTCATATCTTACTCCTTTAAGATGCTACACTGTAGTACTCTCTCCAATGAGCCGTCTTTTTATAAAGAATCTCTTTCTTTGGAGAGTGTCCGACTACAACACCGTTTGAACCTTGAACCGCTGAAGACTTCTCGCTGGCATTTGCAAGTGTGGTTGTTGCCAAAACCGCACCTGAGCCGATAAGAGCTTTCTTCAGAAATTCTCTTCTTCGATTTTGCATCTTTACTCCTTTTTTAAAATTTACCTCTAATGTCATAAAGAGATACCTCAAGTAGCAAAACTACCTGAAGTATCCCTTCTTTCATCCTTATCCTTCGCTTTACACTTCGTCCTCTACATCTCCTCCCTCTTCTAAAACACACTCTACGATTTCTTCAGATTTTTTTCTTTTATTTTCCAGTCTTCTTTTCTCTTCAGCCTCAGAGATAAATACTTTTTTCTCTTTTTTAACTTTTATCTTCTCTTTTGGTTTTTTAATATCAAGAAATATCCTTTCGAACTCTATAAATATCTTTAACAAAAGAGCAACTTCTTGATAAAAGGCTGAATTTTCATGCATATAAACATTTTCAATAAATTCATCAATAAAATCATTTAAAATATTTTCAAATACCTCTTTCTCAAGAGTTTTAGCATTTTCATCACCGGAAATTTCATCCAATATTAATTTGTTTATAAAAGAAAATATAAAACCCGCATCATCTTCAAGATCGCTAAATTTTTCACTATCTTTTCTATATTTTGACTTAAGTACATATTTAACCATCATAAGTCTCTTTTTTCCATCATCTCTTTCCTCTTCATAAAAAGAGGCAGTAGTAGGAACAGGATCGCTACTTAGGTCATAAAATATCGTGTCATACTCTTTTGAAATAAACGACAAACCTTGTGATTTTATAATTCTATCCATATTTTCTAATGATTTTTCCGCATTTTCATCTATGGCACTATTTTTTAATATTTGTATGATATTTTCAATTCCATCAAATCTATCCTCTTTCATGACAAAAGCGAATAGTGAACTAAAAAGCCTATAATAAAGTGCTCTTGCTTGATTTATAGCTTGTGTATTTTGCATTATTTTTCTCCTATTTGGGCTTTTAACATCAATTTTGCCTTACAAGTTTCACAGCAATAAAGTGTTCTTATCTTAATTTCATCTCCATTAAATAATGGTGTCATTTTTTCGGCTATTTTCAATACTGATTTTCTTGGAGCAAACTCTTTGCCACACTCTACACATTTAAAAAGTTCATCTTTTGCCAATATTCTTTGTCCGAATGTTTCCGGTTTTAGTTCAAATTCATCTCTAACGATACTTATGCATTCATTCTCCGGACAAACGATTTCACAATATCCGCAATCCGTACATATTGAAGCATCAAATCTTAAGCTATTATCTTCGGGGTGGGCAGTTAAAGCTCTTACATTACATGCTCCCACACAGCTAAGACAAAGTGTGCAATTTTGCTCATTTACCACAACTTTGCCATAGTGAATATATTCGTTTTGATTTTTATATACTCCAAGATCTTTATCGCCTACAAGATGAGAAAGTCTTGCGGAAAATATTTCTCTTTTTTTAAGTCCTATTTCGTTTATAGAGTATCGACTCTCTTCTACCTCTTTAGCCTCTTCTAAATACATTTGCAATTTGTCTTTATCTTTACAGACTATTATCATATCTAAGCCATATCTTCTTTGGGCTATCTCATTAACAAAGTCCAAAGCTGACTTGGTACCTTTTGATATAAAATTAGTATAAAAAACGACCTGATGACCACTCTGTTGGAACAAAGAGATAAAATGAGCCTCATGAAGAAACTTTCTTCCTCCGACAACCAAAGGTACAACTTTTTCGGGTAATGAAGCTTTGATATTTTCTATATTCATAACTTCCGGAATGATTAAAATCTTTTTACCTTTTAAAAGATTGGATGCTTCATAAATATACTCTCTCGGACTAGCTTTTAAGTCCAAAGCACCGGAAGGACAAACACTGACACAACCACCGCAAGTTTGACAGTCTATATCACTAAAACTAAGCTCTTTTTTTTCATCTATTTTTATGATGGCATTTGTGGGGCAAATATCGGCACAATCTCCGCAAATATCACCTTTTTCCTTACCGTCTCTTCCTTTGTATTGACAAATGTCGGGATCGTAAGAGATAGAAGTTTTGTAACTAAAAGATTTAACATTTTCTTTAACTTTTTTAACAACTTCATCTTTCCCCTCTTTCAAAGGGTCATATACACCTTTTTGTAAATATGCGAAATCCAAAGTATCAAACCAAATCATTTGATCTATGCCAAGAGGAGTTATTTTTCCTTTTCTATTTAAAAATACTTTTAATTCTCCTATGGTACCTTCGATCTTTTGGACAGAGCCTTTCTCTGCAAAATAGAGATCAAACTCTTCTCCAAATTCTTTCTCTATTTCTGCTAATTGCTCTTGATCTCCTACAAGTAAAAGCTTGTTTCCTATCTCTTTGGTAGTTTTAAAATCAGTTGCATAATCAAGCTTTATAGCTCTTATCTCATAAAGTGTTTCAACGGTTTTTATCTTATCTGCAAGAGAATCCTGAGAATTTTTGATATAAAAGTCAATTTCGGGAGCATACATTTCTGCTTCTATCTCTTTTGAGTTTGAAATCATACAATTTTCATTTACCTTTTTTATATCGTTTGTAATATATATCTTTTCATTTAAGGGAAAGTCCAATTTTTCACGGCTGTAATAAATATATTCAATCATCAAAACTACCTTTTTTCCAAACTTATATGAGAATTATAGAATTTATATACTTTCTTTTAGCTTAAAAAGTAAACTATTTTTTACTTTCTACCAATATGGCATATAAGATAAATATAGTCTTAATTAAAACAATTTTTACTTTTAAGCATTCGTTTATATGGTATATTGTATGATGTTTCATATGAAAAAGATTATTTACATATTATTTTTTATTGTTATATCAACAGTCATATATCTGACATTTACCCAAAATATAATCGAAAAAAATATAAAATTCGGTTCATCCCTGCCCCTAAGCGGGATCAACAAAAAATTGGGATTTGCCATAAAAGAAGGAGCTTTGACATACTTTGACTATGCCAATAAAAACTCTCTTCTTGATGATAAAAATATAACTCTCATATCATATGACGATAAATATGAGCCGGAATTGACAATAGAAAATTTACAAAAATTATTAAAAAGAGATAAAGTTTTTGCACTTTTTGGCTTTGCAGGAACTCCGACTATAAAAGCTATTATGCCCATTATAGTTGATAGCAATATACCTTTTATAGCACCAATTTCAGGAGCTTCATTTTTAAGAAAACCACCGAGAAAAAATTTTATAAATTTTAGAAGTTCATATGCTGATGAGATAGAAAAAATCACAAAATATCTTGTAGATAAAAAAAGATTAAAAAAGATAGCTATATTTTATCAAAATGATGACTATGGAGATGATGGATATATAGCAACCATTCTCTCTTTAAAAAAAAGAAGACTGCAACTTATCGCCGAGGGAACATATAAAAGAAACACTCTATCGGTTACTCAAGCATTATATGATATAAAATCGGCAAATCCTCAAGCTATCATAATGGTAGGAGCCTATAAGCCAGTAGCTCTTTTTATAAAAAGATATAGAAAAATGGATAAAACTGATACTATATTTTGCAATATATCTTTTGTTAATGCAGATGAATTAGTAAAAGAGTTGGACCATAAGACAAAAAATATGATTTTCTCTCAAATTGTTCCATCGTATAACGATAATAGCATACCCATCGTAAAAGAGTATAGAAAGATGTTAAAAATCAACTATCCTCAAGCAAAATATGAGTTTATTTCTCTTGAATCTTATATCGCAGCCAAGTTAAATGTGGAGGCTTTGCAAAAGATAAAAAATCATATCACTCGAAATGATTTTTTGGAAAAAATAAGAATATTATCTCAAAAATATAAAAGAAGAGGAATTTTTGGTAAAGTTTTTTTGTTTAAGTATCAAAATAAAAAATTTATAAAGATAGAGAGTGGCAGATGAAGAGATTTGCAAAGATTTCAAAACTTTTAAACAAAGTCTCTTTTAAGCACAAAACAAATATATTATTGGCTCTCATTGTTGCAGGTATGCTAAGTATCATGGCATTGTCTGAAATTTCACTATTTTCTTTAAAATATGACTTCGATACACTATACAAAAAAAGAACCGTTCCTCTTGTGCAACTTGAAGAGATAAAGGATTTGTATAAAGTAAATATTTACGATACCCTTTTTGATCTTCAGCAAAATATCATAAAATACCCTCAAGCTATTGAAGTTATTTCTCTCACTAAACAAATACTTAAAAAAAATTGGAAAAAATTTAAAAAAAGTTTAATACCTTCTCCTAAACCATTTTTTTACTTTACATATTTTGCCAATAAATATCTTTTTAATGGCGAAAATAAAGAGGAGTTTAAAATACTTCAAGACAATATGATAAAAAATATAAATAAAAAAATGAGAGATATTGACAAAGATATAAATAAAATATTGATACTTAAGAAAAATGGAAAGACAAGAGAAAGTAAAATTTTATTAAAAAAACTTTATCTAAATATCGGGCTTATTAATATCTATTTTACAAATTTGATCAATTTTGACCTCAAAAAAGCTGCTTCAGAAAAGAGAAAGACTGAAAAAGTTTTTTATTTTACTTTTACTGTATCAATCTTTTTTATAGCCATGATTTTTATATTTAGTATCATTTTTTCTATATTTTTGATAGATCATTTCAGAGAACTTCATAACTATTTGGAAGAAATGGTAGCATCAAAGATTCAAGAACTTAAACGATTGAATGAAAATCTTGAATACAGGATAAGAAGAGAGGTTGAAAATAATAGGAAAAAAGACATGATTATGTTTCAACAGGCAAAATTGGCCAGTCTTGGAGAGATGCTTCAAAATATTGCCCATCAATGGAGACAACCTCTTGGAAGTTTAAGTCTAATTATACAAAGTTTTCAAACAAAAAATATGGTAGGAAAATTGACTGATGAATTTATAGAACAAAAGGTGAATGACGGGTTAAAAATAGCTGAAAATATGTCTCAAACAATAGATGATTTTAGAAATTTTTTCAATCCCGATAAGACAAAAAAATATTTTATGTTAAAAGAGTGCATAGAACACTCTTTGGAATTATCAAAATATCTTCTTAAAAAAGAGCATATTGAGATATATCTATACATTAGAAAAGATATGTTAATATACGGGTATTTTAATGAATTATCTCATGTTTTTTTAAACATTATCAGTAATTCGAAAGATGCTTTGTCTAAGAAAAAAAAATTGGACAAAAAGATACTTATCGTTGTAAAAAAGAGTAAAGATGTTGCTATTATCAGCTTTATAGATAATGCAGGCGGTATAGATAAAAAGATACAAAATAAAGTTTTTGAACCATATTTTACAACCAAATACAAAAGTTCCGGTACCGGTGTAGGGCTATATATGGCAAAACAGATAATAGAAACACACATGAATGGTAGAATAAATTGTAAAAATATTTATCATAAATTTGGTGGAGATAAATTTTACGATTGTGCAATGTTTGAAGTAAAGATTCCCTTGAAAGGAGATGACAATGGAACAAAAAAATAGGAATTTAGATATATTAAAAGAGTTCCATCTTTTATACATTGAAGATGATTTGAGTCTATTGAAAAACAGTACAGAAATACTACAAGATTTTGTAAAAACAGTACATTCTGTAAGCAATACAAAAGATGCTTTAGAAGTGTTGCAAAAAAATAGGGTTGATGTTATTATCTCCGATATTTTACTTGAAGAAGATAATGGAATAGAATTTATAAAAAGAATTAGAAAAGAGTTTAATAATTTTACACCCGTAATACTGACTACTGCTTATACTGATACAAATTATTTACTCGAATCTATAAAGCTTAAAGTAGAAAATTATATAGTAAAACCTATAAATATCAAAGAGTTGCTCAATACTATACACGACACTGTCCTTCCGATGATGCAAAAAAAGGAGATAAAAAGATCTTATAATGTCATCAAGACTATATCAGTGATTTGCGACAGTAAACAGATAGAAATAATCAAATTTATCGTCAATAATCTTGATAAAAATAATATTTTTGATTTTTCATATGCTGATATAATGGAGAAAATTGATATCAGCAAGCCTACACTTGTAAAGATATTTAAAGCTTTGATTGATAAAGGAATATTGGTTAAACTTCAAAGAAGTAAATATCTTTTTGATGAAAATAGACTTGATTATCTGAATTTTGGAGAAAAAAGTGAATAATCTTTATAGAAAAATACCAAAAATTGATACTTTTATCAATAAAAAAGAGTTTCAAGGTTTGAGCAAACCTTTGCTAACAAAAGTTGTAAAAAATTATGTCGATAAACTTAGAAGAGATATTAAAGATAATAAAATAGAAGATATAGATATAGATAAGATGGTGCTACAAATAATAAAAGAGTATAAAAAAATACTTGAACCATCTATAAAATCTGTTATAAATGCTACAGGTATAACTATACATACAAATCTTGGAAGAAGTTTAATAGATGAAAAAATTTTTGAGAAAGCAAAAGATATTTGTACATCATATTGCAATCTTGAATTTGACATGGAGCAAGGAAAGAGAGGAGATAGATATGAGCATACCGCTAAACATTTGAGTTTTCTTTTTGGATGTGAAGATGTTTTGGTGGTAAACAATAATGCAGCAGCTGTTTTTCTCATACTAAATACATTTGCAAAAGATAGGGAAGTGATAGTCTCAAGAGGAGAACTTGTAGAGATAGGCGGTAGTTTTAGGATACCTGAAGTTATGAAAAGCAGCCAAGCTAAACTCATCGAAGTGGGAACAACAAATAAAACAAAATTAAGCGACTATAAAAATGCCATCAATGAAGACACTGCAATGCTTATGAAAGTGCACAAGTCAAACTACTCTATCGAGGGTTTTAGCGAAGAGGTTGATATAAATGAGATAACAAAACTGGCAAAAACAAAAAATATATTGGATTATTATGACCTTGGCAGTGCTTACCTGCCAACCCTTCCATACAATCTAAAAAATGCAGAGCCGTCTATATTTGACATACTAAAAAACCCCCCATCTCTTCTTAGTTTTAGTGGAGATAAGCTTTTTGGAAGTATTCAAGCCGGTATCATTATAGGCAAAAAGAAGCTTATAGCAAAACTAAAGAAAAATCAAATACTAAGAATGTTTAGAGTAGATAAACTTACACTTTCGATACTTGAATATACCGCAATATCATATATAAAACAATCTTATGACAATATACCTTCCTTGAAAATGATTTGTCAAAATGAAAATATTCTTTTAGAGAGAGCGAACAAGATAAAAAATAGTATTAATGCCCAAATAAAAATCAAAGAAAGTTATACATTCATAGGCGGAGGAACTTTTCCAAACAGAAAGATACCGACTATTGTTATAGAATTTACAGGAGATGCTATATCCTTGCAGACAAAATTTAGAAAATATAGTGTTATAGGTCGTATAGAAAATGATAGATTTGTTCTTGATACTAGAACTATTATGGATAAAGAGATGGAAAAACTTATATCCATCATCAAAAAGGTTATATCTTGAAACATATTATAGTAGGAACGGCAGGGCATATAGATCACGGAAAAACTGCTCTTATAGAAGCTATGAATGGCTATAACGGCGATGAATTAAAAGAGGAAAAAGAAAAGGGTATCACGATAGATCTTAGCTTTTCAAATATCACCGATAAAAATACGAATATAGCTTTTATAGATGTTCCGGGTCATGAAAAGCTTGTAAAAAATATGATAAGTGGGGCTTTTGGATTTGATATTTGTCTTTTTGTTGTAGATGTAAATGAAGGGCTTATGCCTCAAAGCATAGAGCATCTTGAAGTCCTTAGCTTTCTTGGTGTAAAAGACATAATAATAGCTTTAAGCAAATGCGATCTCTCTACTGATACTTTAATAGCAAATAGAGAAAAAGAGATATTAGATTTTCTCAAAAACTATCCTAATATTAATCTTGTAAAAATATTTCGTACATCCATACACGACCAAAAGAGTATTGATAATTTAAAAGAGTATCTTTTTACTCTAAAAGGTAAAGATGAGACAAAAGAAAATGAAATATTCAGATACTATATAGATAGAGTTTTTAGTGTAAAAGGATTTGGAGAAGTTGTTACTGGTACGGTACTAAGCGGCTTTGTGGAAAAAAATCAAAAAATTTATGTTTGCGAACTTGCAAAAGAGATTGTAGTAAAAAATATACAAGTTCACAAGGAGAGCCGAAATATAGCAACAAAACATCAAAGAGTTGCTCTAAATTTGGATATTACCCATGGAAAACTCAAAAAAGGATACCTCCTAAGTAATAAAGGGTATCTTAGAGGATTTAACACTATTGATATATTTATAAAAACCACAGATAAACACACTATATCCAACAATCAAAATGTCAATTTTCTATATGGAACTAAAAATTTATCAGCAAAAATAAATCTTTATAGCGATAAAAAAATTAACGGCGGATACTATGCGAAAGCGACACTTAATGAAAAAGCTTATTTGCTACATAGAGATAAGTTTATACTTCTTTTAAACAATTGGGTTGTGGGTGGAGGTATTGTGCTTGATCCCATAAGCGATCCCATAAAAAAGAGTAAAAAACTTCCCATATTAAGACATTTGTACAATAAAGAGTATAAAGAAGCTTTTTTAGAGTTTTGTCAAAATCATAAAAAAGGTTTTGGACTTATCTCCTCTTTACAAAGATTTGCCTTAAATCATGAAAAGGCTTTAAGTATTGCAAAAGAGTTGGATAATATTTTTATAGATGAAAAAGCTTTGGTGTTATATCCTAAAGCAACACAAGATATTATAAAAAATAAGATTAATGAAATATATACAAAAAACTCTTATGCACTTTTGTCCCCGACAGCTTTAAAACTCAGGATAAAGTGGGCAAGTGAAGATTTTATAAAAGAGTGCTTGGATTATTTTGTATCCAATGGCTTTTTGGAAATCGAAAAAAATATTTATAAACGAAAAGATATAGGTAAAGTGGATATAGATAAAGAGCTTGAAAAAAGGGTTGTATCAATTTTGGAAAATTCAGGTTTTACACCTCCTGCCCCTTACAATCTTTATGATGATTTGGATATAGATAGAAAGCTTGGTGACCAGATATTTAAAAAACTAACTTCAAGCAAAAAGATAGTAAGAATTGCTCACAATCTTTTTATAACGGCAGCAAATCTATCCAAAATACTCTCTATGCAAAAAGAGATTATAAAAAAAGATGGTTACATAGATATAAAAAACTTTAGACAAAGATTAAATCTGAGCAGAAAATACCTTATAGGTTATCTCGAATATCTTGACAAGTTAAGTGAGATAAAAAAAGAGGGAAATAGAAGATATTTGATCGGTTAAAATATTGGAAGAAAACTCTTCCAATATTTACCGAAATGCTCATCTAATTAGCAAGATGGAACATTACCGCTATCACTAGCGAAGTTATACAAGAAATCATATATATGTTTTAAATATTTCTTTTTAAGATCTTTTGCTTTTGGGCAAAATTTCTTAATTTCAGCATTTAGCTTACCAGCATCATTTGCTACTTTCCACTCAGCTTGAGTATGTTTTTTTGCTAAAACACCACCATTGTCTATTCCACTCTTTTTGCAAGCTTTTTTAAGCTTTTTAACATAGAGTTTTTGACCTTTAGCTGCATCAGCAAAAGCTGAAGTGCTAACAAAGCTAAGTCCGAGTATTGCGATAAAAATCGCTCCAAGTAACTTCTTCATTCTTTCTCCTTTCATAAGATTTATCATATTATACCAAAAAAATGGTGTAATAATTGTGAATTAATGTTCCCTCACTTTTGAAACTGAAAACAATTTATTTAAAATTGCATAAACTGCCAAAATGACACCAAGTGATCCTATGACTACTAAAACTTCCGCTTTTTCCGGAGGATAGTAAACAAAATTTACAACTTTTTCATATACTCCGTATTTTTCAAACCCTGTGCCAAATCTGTCACTCATAGGATATGCATTACCGGCATAAACAAATATATATCTTCCTATATAAGTTCCTATTATCATCAAAATAGAAGCAAAAATAGCTAAAGCACCGCTACCTTTTTTGAGCATAAAAAGAAAAGGAATTGCTATAGCAAGAAGTACATATCCTCCAAAATACATATATTTAAATGGTCCGGCTATGATCAAAGATGCCCAACGCTTATCTATAGTTGCATAAGATGCAACTTCAAATACAACTAAAAGAATTATACATATAAGTGCTGTTTTTCTTATAACTTCCATAAGATTTGCATATTCGCTTCCTAAAGATTTTTTATATGTAAAGAAACTATATAGTCCCATCACACCGGCAGATGCCACATAAGCTGAAATAATAAAATATGCAGTCAAACTCGGATATGTATTCCATAGATGTCTTGCTTCATTCATGCTAAACAAATTGGCTTGTATATAATACTCGATAATATCTATAAGTATGGACAAAAGCAGTATTACAAACGATATCCTTTTTGCCAAAGCTGTATTGTGAGTAATCAAAAGATATATCTCAAACAATACAAACGGAATATAGATACTATAAAGTGGTAGCATTTGCCACATACCTGCTCCAAAGTTCGGACTTGTTACCATTGAAAGCATATGTAAAGAGTTAAGATCCACCATGATTGTAAAAAGACCGCCTATTACCATGGCCAAACCAAATGTCATAAATCCTGCGGCAGTTTTTTTAACTATCTGAAGGTTTAAAAGCTCATCTATTGCTACTAAAAATATAATACCACTTCCGGTATAAATCATATACATATAATTTACGATAAATAAAGACCAAGGAGCTTCTCTGTGCACTTCACTTTCATTGCTAAAAACTGCATGTTGCATTGCTTTAACAAGTTCGTGAGATCCGGGATGCAATCCCGCACTATGAGCTGTCGCTCCCTCTAAAAAGTATCTTATCTGTATAACTTCACTGATACCGTATATACCAATAGCAAGAAAGATATAAGCCAATATCATAGTTTTATTAAATAAGAGTTCTTTAAGAGATACTTTGTTTATCTCCACTCCTGCAATTACGATTTTTTCCATTGCTTACTCCTTTTTGCTTTTGCTTTTTCTATGATAGGCTTCATCTCGTCCCATGTATAAAGTTTAGTATCGGAACCGATAGAATTTTTTGCATATTGCGAATCTTGTTCCGGTACAAGATAAAATAGTTTTGGAACGGTTTCTTCTTTTTGCTTGAGAACGAAAAATTTTCTCTTTTTCAAGAGCTTTACAACATCTCCCTCTTCATCATCAAGATCTCCAAAAAGTCTGACTTTGGTAGGGCAGGTCGCTTGACAAGCTGTAGTTGTATATCCCTTAGAAATTCTCGTATCATAACAAAATGTACATTTATCAACCGCAACTACTTCGTCATCTACAAATCTCGCATCATAAGGACAGGCTTCCATACAACCCTTACATAAGATACATTTGCTCTGATCTACCATAACCAAGCCACCTTCAACAAAATGACTGGCACTAGTTGGGCAAACCTCCACACAAGGTGCATCAAGACAGTGATTACACTGAGAAGGATAGAAATTTACAAATAGTTTTCCGGAAACCATTTTTTCAGTCTGTCCAACCCAAATCCTTTGCTTATCCGCTCCGAGTTGGACACCATTTTGTTCTTTACAAGCTACTTCACAAGCTTTACA
>Ga0256842_1001635_pt1 | contig 17564 bp, 15 predicted proteins | sample 4559240metaG_FD_185973 | JGI IMG/M metagenome (GOLD analysis project Ga0256842, IMG submission 185973) | Hydrothermal vent microbial communities from Guaymas Basin, Mexico - 4559-240 | ecosystem: Environmental > Aquatic > Marine > Hydrothermal vents | place: Mexico: Guaymas Basin | collected...
CCTCGCATCGCTGATTCCAATATGGTTTTAAGTCCTTTTCGTTGAAAGTTGAAAGCAGAGGCAATATCAGAGATAACTTCATATCCTTTATATTTTTCTTCAAGTAATCTGATTTGCTTTTCAAGACCTGTTTTTTGCCTTGCTGAACTAACTCTGACATATATAAACCTCCTCTCTTTTGTTTCTATTCTGACACGAATATGCCCACCACTTGTTGTTGTGACATCTTTATATTTACCCACCTTCTAATAGTTTGAGGTGTCACTCCCTCAATCTTAGCAAGTTTCCATGTTGATACTAATATTTTAGAATTATACTAGATTATTGCTTATATTGCTATTAAGTTTAACTGCTTTATGGACTTGTAGCTATTGAGGGGATGATTATGCGTTTGGTTATAACAGGAGATGCAAATCCACTTCCTGATATGTTTTCACACCCAGACCACTATTTTTCTATTATGACAGTTCACCCTATAGTTGGTATTTTTGGTTCTCCCTATCAGTTGGTTTTTGCTACATTTATGTTTCTTGTGCCATTTTTGACCAAAAAACCACTTTATAGTGTAAAGTTAGCCAATTGGGATAGAACCAGAAGTTGTAGCAGAAAATCATAAAGTTTAATAGATATTTTTATGATATAATAGCTTTTAGAAGTACTTTAAATAGTACTTCTAAAACTACTATTAAGGATATATTATGATAATACAAGCAAATAGCGTTAAACAAAGAGGTGTAAGTATATTTGATGAGTTCCTAGCAAAATGGGATGAGATAATTATCGCTGTACGAGGTAAAAAAAAATATGTAGTAATGGATATAAAGAGATATGAAGAGTTAAGAGCTAGTGAGTTAGATTTGGCTTATAAGTTGGTTATGGAAGATTATGAGAATGGGGATTATCATACAGATATAGAAAAACATCTACAAGGAATATAAAATGTATGAGATAATATTTGGTAAAAAATATGAAAAAGTAGCGAAAAAATTCTTTAAAAAACATAGTTCTCTAAAAGAGAAATATAAAAAAACTATCTTTTTACTTAAGAGTAATCCATACCACCCATCACTTAGACTTCATAAACTCAAAGGTGCATTAAAAGAGTACTCTTCTATATCTATTGATATGGAATATAGAGTGATTATAGATTTTATAATAGTAGATAATAAAATATTTTTAATTGACATTGGTAGTCATGATAAAGTTTATTAACAAAGGAAAATATTGATACATTTAAAACGAGTAGCAAATGAGATAAAAACAATTGGTTTGTATGATTTGGTTTTGTAAGATGTCCAAAAAATAGCCAAGAAGACAGAAGTAAATGAAGACGAAATCATAGAAATCATACATACTAATCTACAAATATTAGAGTATAATATAAGCAATATTCATCTAAGAGATATTAATATACTCTATATTTGCAAGTAGTATAGCCGTAGCTTGGTGGTATGCCAAAAAAGAGCAAAAAAAGTATGCTATTAATAGTAAGAAGTGGAGCTGTGAAGAGATTGATGAAGTAGTAATATTAGGAGATGATATTATAATGGAGTATCTATATATTGGGCTTATTACTCTATTTGTAATAGCCCTTTTGGTGGTGGGGTTTGTGATGGATAAAGAGGATATTGATTAAAATAGAGTCCCACTATCATCTGCTGCTGATAATTTATGCTTAATTACTTTGGGGTGTAGTGCTGTACCCTCATAGTCAGGATCCACATCATAATCTACCTCTCCTGTATCAAACTCCTCTTTTTTGGGTGCTTGATTTGGGAGTGGTGAGTCTTTGGTATAAAACTCTTTTTTGCCATCAATTACGCCCTCAAATACACCCTCTGGTTTATCAAATGTTTTTTTAATATCAGGATATATTTTGAGAAGTTCTCTATAATAATAGGCAAATGCTGGACCTGCTGTTTTGCCTCCTGTTGCTCCAAATCCTATTCTTTTATTATTATCTCTACCAAACCAGACAATAGTTTCAATAGTTGGAGAGTATCCACAAAACCATGCATCTATATTTTTATTTGTTGTTCCTGTTTTTCCTGCTACCTCTATACCTTTTACTTGCGCTCTTCTTCCTGTACCTCTTTTTACTACATCTTTGAGAATTGAAGTCATTAGGTATGCTTGTTCTGGTGTGGTGAAGTTGGCTATCTCTTTGGGTGTGGTTTCATATATAACTGTGCCATCTTTTGATATAATTTTACTTACAAGGCGTGGTTCTATCATATGTCCATAGTTGGCAAATACAGAGTATATTTGAGCCATTTTAAGAGGGCTTAATCCTAGATTTCCCAATGATATTGACATATCTCTTGGAATATGAGGCACATCAAGTAGAGCTAGTCTATTTCTAATAGTATTTACTCCTAAATCATGAACTAAATTAATAGTAGCTAGGTTACTAGATATTACTAATGCTTCTCTAAGCTTTAAAAATCCTTTAAATCCTCCATGAGAGTTTTTGGGAGACCATATTTTTCTTCTGCCATTGCTATAATATTGAAATGTTCTTGCTAAATCTGTAAGTTCTGTAGCAGGGTTATATCCCATATCAATAGCTGTTTGATATATGAAAGGCTTGAATGATGAACCTGGTTGTCTTGTTGATTGGGTGGCTCTGTTATATGCACTTCTTTTATAATCAACTCCACCTACAAGAGCTAATATATCTCCACTCTTTGCCTCTACACTTACTAATGCACCATTAATTGTAGTTGTTTTGGAATTTTCTCTAAATTTTTTCATAGCTCTATCGTGGGCAAATTTAATCGCTCTCTTACCAATATCTTGCTGTTTAATATCAATAGTAGTATAGATACTATATCCACCTGTTCTAATATCTCCTAATTTGCCTTTAAATCTTCGCAGTACTTCATCTATAATATATGGGGCTCTGTTTTGAGTTAGAGTTGTTTTATATACTTTTGGCATCTCTTTGACTGCTTTTAGATACTCATCTTTTGTAATCCAACCTATACTTTTGAGACGAAATAGTACACTATTAGCACGAACTAGAGAGCGTTTATAGTGTTTGGCAGGATTGAGTGATGATGGAGCATTTGGAAGTCCTACTAATATAGCACACTCTTTTAGAGTAAGGTCTTTCATCTCTTTATGGAAGAAGCCCTCGGTGGCAGTCCTTATTCCATAATATCCATTACCAAAAAATATCTCATTTAAATATCGTTCAAGTATCTCTTCTTTGGTAAGTTCATTCTCTATTTTTAGTGCTAATATTGCCTCTTTGAGTTTTCTACTTAGCTTTTTTTCATTTGTTAAAATCTTATTTTTAATAAGTTGTTGAGTAAGCGTACTACCACCCTCTACAAATGAACCAGCTTTTATATCTTTGACAATTGCTCTAATAATGGCATCAATATTTACTCCATTATGTTCAAAAAACCGTGTATCTTCAATCGCTATCAAAGACTCTATCAAATATCCTGGCATATCTTCATATCTTGCATATAACCTATGTTTATTTTTAAATACATAAGCCAACTTCTTACCATTTCTATCTAATATCACACTTGATACTTCAGGTTTATAATTTATCAATTTATCAGCGTCAAGCTTAACCTCTTCATACGCATATACAAATGCAGCTATTAATGCCACTGCAAATAGCGAGATTATAAGGATTGAGCCTTTTATTATACTATTTATCACTCCACAAACTCCAATTTAAGTATCTCATTATATCTAATCTTCTATTAGACTTCTAAATTGTCTTTTATAGAGTAATTAAGCATTAACTCCTTTTTTGCTTCTTCTGGAGTTATTGCATCAATTGACTATATTATTTAAATAGGGTTATTTTAGACTCTTTTCTACCAATTCATTAACTACTTTTGGATTACCTTTCCCTCTAGTAGCTTTTAATACTTGCCCTACAAAAAATCCAAAAAGTTTTTTATTACCATCTCTATATTTATCTACATTATCTTGGTTTTTTGCCATAACTTCATCAATAATAGGCAATATTATATCAAGATTACTTATCTGTTTTAAATCTTTAGATTCTACTATTTCTACTGGATTTACTCCACTCTTTACCATCTCTTCATAAACACTTTTGGCAATTTTTGTTGAGATTATCTCTTCATCTACCATTTTGATAAGTTGGGCTATATCTTTTGGGTTAAATTTAAGTTCGTTTATCTCTTTTGATTTTAGCTCTCTTGCTACATCATTTGTGATGATATTTGCTATATTTATTGGGCTATTAAACTCTTTTAGTGCTTTATCAAAAAATGATGATAGATTTTCATCTCTTGCTAATGTATTGGCTACTTCACTATTTAATTTTAGCTCTTTTGTATATCTCTCAAATAACTCTTTTTGAGCTTCGTTCATTGGTGTTACCTCACCATCTATTTGTACTTTTTTAGGTTCTACTTTAGGTGTTGGTTGTGATGCTTTTTTCTTTTTAGATGATGACTCTTTTAATCCTACAATTTTATTAAATACTGGTTTTTTATCTTTATAATCAATTGGGTCAGCATAGAAGTATCCCTCTCTCTCAAATTGAAATCGCTCATCTGGCTTATCTGTAATAACGGCTGGTTCTATAAGGGCATTTTTGATTATTTTTAGAGAGTTTGGATTAATATCCTCTATACCTTGTGGTGCTTCATTTGTAAATAGTCTATCATATAATCTTACTTCAATCTCTTTGGCACTTTTTGCCTCTACCCATTGAATAGCACTTTTTACCTTGATACCACTCTTATCTTCTCCACTTTTAGAGTTGCTATAATACTCTGCTTTTATCTCAATAACCTCTCCATTTTCATCTTTGATTATCTCTTTACATACTATTATATAGGCATATTTTAATCTTACAGGTTGAGTTGGAGTAAGTCTAAAATATCCTTTTGGAGGAGTCTCGTTAAAATCATCTCTATCAATATAAATCTCTTTGCTAAATGGTAGTTTTCTACTTCCCTCTTTTGGTACATCGTGTGGGTAATATGATGCTTCTATCTCTTGGTTGCCATCATCATAATTTATAATTGTTACTTTAAGTGGATTTAATACAGCCATTACTCGTGGTACTTTGGAGTTTAAATCATCTCTAATTGCAAATTCAAGTTGTGCTACATCAACAGTTGAGTTGGCTTTGGCTACTCCTATGCTATCACAAAAGTTTAAAATTGACTCTGGGGTGTATCCTCTTCTTTTATATCCTGCGATAGTAGGCAGTCGTGGGTCATCCCAACCATTTACCACTTTTTTTTCAACTAATTCCAAAAGTTTTCTTTTGCTCATTACAGTATAATTTATATTAAGCCTTGCAAACTCATATTGATATGGTCGTGGTGGAGTGAGTTCTAAGGTATCTAGTACCCAATTATAAATATCACGATTATTTTCAAACTCTAGCGTACAGATAGAGTGTGAAACCCCCTCAATATAATCAGATAAACAGTGAGCAAAATCATACATTGGATATATTGCCCACTCATCTCCTGCTCTAAAGTGGTGTGCATGTCTGATACGGTATAAGAGGGGGTCTCTCATCTTCATATTTGGCGAACTCATATCAATTTTGGCTCTTAGAATATGTTCACCCTCTTTAAACTCTCCATTTTTCATCTTTTTAAATAGTTCTAAATTCTCTTCTATACTTCTATTGGCATATTGGCTTCTTTTACCACTACTTGTAACGCTACCACGATACTCTCTAATCTCATCTTCACCTAAACTATCTACATAAGCCTTGTCCATTTTGATTAGTTTAATAGCATACTCATATATTTGATAAAAATAATCAGATGTATGTCGTACCTCACCATTCCACTCAAAGCCTAACCACTCTACGGCATCTTTGAGTGCCTCTACATATTGTGTATCTTCTGTTGTTGGGTTGGTATCATCCATTCTTAGGTTACAAACTCCATTATAATCTCTAGCAATACCAAAATTTATACTAATTGATTTGGCATGTCCAATATGTGGAAATCCATTTGGTTCTGGTGGAAATCTTGTGATTATCTCTTGATATTTATCTGTTTTTAAATCTTTTTCAACTACTCTGCGTAAGAAATCTTTGCTCTTATTCATTATTATTAACCTTTTGATTGTGAGACTTTTATAATTGGGGTATTTTAACTAATTAGTGCTTATTATTCTACCTTAAAATAGAATTGAATAAAAAAAATCTAAATTCTTGAATAATATATTTATAATTTTAAAATAGTATAATATATTAAAATTATAGGATAAAATAGTGTTAAAAATTAATATAATAACCATCTGTACAGCTATATTTATTACAAGTTGTAGCACATCTTTATTAGATGAAAGAGAAAACTCATAACAACAACTTCTATAAATTCTTTGACTAATAGTAAATCTTCACCATCTATAATGGACTGAATAAACTAGATTAAGAGTTATTTAAAATATCATAAGCTACTTCAACATCTCTTTAAGTATTATTTTACCATTTTCAACCCCTGGTTGATTATAAGTATTAATATCTAATAATATCCCTACAGCACTTGTAAGAAGCTCATAATAGTATATTAATTCTCCAATATAAAGCTCATCAATTGTAGGTAGTGTTATTACATCTATTGGAATATCTATCTCTTGTAGAGATTTTAGAGTTGCTTTTGCTTGTTTATTGATAAGTGTGTTAAAGGCAATATTATTGATATTATTTAGCTCTTCTAAATGTTTAAGAGATATATTAGGGATATTAATATCTAATCTAAAATCATCTACCATAATAAAAGTAACACTCTTATTTCGTACACCCTCCATAATAAGTTGAAGAAATGAGTGTTGGTCTTTTGGCCCAATTAATCCAATTGGAGTAAGTCCAACATTAAGGCTTGAACTATTTTGCTTTTTACCTAGACTCTCTCCCCAAAGTTGGACAAACCATTCACAAAAATATTTTAGTGATTGAGAGTAGGCAAATATTGTATTGATATTATATCTATTATAGTTTGTAGCTACATAGGTTGCTTTTTTGAGTAGGGTATTTTTGATATATCCATCATTAAAAAAGCTTACCTGCATTCTTTTAGCACCCTCTAAAAGTTTATAAATATCTACCCCTACTAATTTAAGTGGTAAAAGCCCAATATTAGATAAAACTGAAAACCTTCCACCTACATTTTGAGGTATAAAAATAGATTTAGCACCTATACTTTTGGCAAATTTATGAAGTTTTGATTGTTTTTCTGTAATAAAACTGAAATATAAGGCATCTCTATTTACAATATTATATATATATTTAAAAATTGATATTGTCTCTATGGTACTACCTGATTTACTTACTACCAAAAAATGAGTATTTTTAATATCTATATCATTAATTAAATTTTGAAGAGTTGATGGGTCGGTGCTTTCTAAAAAATATAATTTTCTCTTAAGTGGCTTTGATGATTTGATAAAGTTATATATCGCTTTTGTCCCTAATGAACTTCCACCTATCCCAATAACAGCTATATTTTGAATATTTTTATGTTTTTTTTCAAATTTTTTTTCAAATCTCTCTAATTTATCCAAGCTTTGAGAGGGAAGATTATAATATCCTATATCCTCTCTCTCTTGAACCATTTTATTAAATAGGTTATTTGGAATATCTATATCAAAGTGTAAATCATTTTTCATCGTTTGCCTTTTATATTATATTTATTATCAATCTCTACTATCGCTAATATTATAAGATATATTATCTATAAGTTCAGATATTTTATCCAACTTTCCCAAATACCAACTAGGAGACTCAATATCTAATTTAGTATAAAATGATAACCAATATTTAGTATGACCAAACATAATAGCATAAGGTAAATATTTATCAAGATATAATGGGTCATATTTCAACTTTTTTTCTACTTCATCAGTTGTTATCCTAGATATAAACTGCGAAAATCCATTAAGATGATTCTTGATTTTTGCACCTTTCATAGTATATATTGCCGTTGTAAATTTATTAATAGCAAATATCTTAAGATATATATAATGAAAAATAATAATAATCAATAGGACTAACCAGTGCCATATATCAACAATATTATCTATAAAAACAGTGTTTTGGGCATATAGTGATGAAGTAAAAAGTATATATATACCAACAAAATATTTTATTTTCTTATTCATAGAACCCACCCTACAAAGGAACATCAGTAAATTAATATTATATTATATCCTTTTATATTGTATTTATTCTAAATTGTTTAAGTCTAATAAATTCATAAAATCCATAATTTAATCTCTTTTTTACTTCTGCTTTCTTCATAATTTCTTCTTTTGTAATTTTTTTATTAGCATAATCATCAAAAGACTCTATCAAATCATAAAAAGTTCCATACATTCTTTGCATAAACTCTCTTCTACAATTATCTACAATCTTATTATCTCTACATCTTTTTAAATCCTTACCAATAATACAATCACCTAGTCCATAAAATGCTATTGTGGTTTCAGCTTTTTTATATTCATAAGAGTTTGGATTTAACTCATATTTGGGAACTAATATTAAAAGTTGTTCGCTATTTGATTGTACAAACTCAATAGAAAAATAATCATATATATTATCTACACAAGGATTAATAAGAAGAGGTTTTTCATTACAAATATCATCTTTACATTTTGCTTTAAATCTATTATCTAATAGTGGAAAATCTTCACCTTTACAAGTCCGATTACATATATTACAAAGAATAATAAAATTTTGGTAATCACACTTTAAAAAATCATAATATTTTTTGGGTCTATAATGGTCAATATCATCATAATTATCTATATCTTTTTCACATATTGGACATTTAAAATGAGTTAATCTCAAAAAATCATCTTTAAAAATTTTCCATTTATTTGCATTATTATTATTTTTAGTCTTATCACAATTATTATCTATTTGATATTTATCTTTAAATTTTTTAGCTGTTAATTGAAACTCTTTCTCACTATATATATGAGTTAAATCTTTCACAAAATATCCTCTAAATCATCTATAACAGAGTGAATATCTTCTGTTTTAGGCTTTTTCTCATCTCTATTTTTTAGATATTCAAAATATCTATAATCATTAATAAAATTTACAGCAACTGTTTTTGATAATTTTTCTCTTAATATTTCTAAATCTTCTCTCTCTTTTGATGTTAAATTATCTTTGATATTTAACTCTGTAAATCTATTTATCTCTACCTCTAAACTATTACCAATAACCTTATCTGTTTCAAAATAATTTAATAATACACCACATATATCACTATTTTTTGTCCCAATATCTTTTTTAATAGCCCTTAACTCTCCATTAATATTTTTAATAATAGTAACTTCATCAGGTTCTCTATCCAAAATAGACATAGGGTTATGAGTAGTTAAAATAAATTGAATATTAGGAAACTTATCTTGTAGTTTGCCAACTAAATTACTTTGCCATTTAGGGTGAAGATGTTTATCAAACTCATCTATCAAAATAACCCCTCTAACATCTTCTAAACTCTCTCCCACTCCTAATATTTTAATAACAATATCTGTAATTAATAAAATATTACTTCTATACCCCTCACTTAAATCTTCTAATTTAAATATAGTGTTATTTCTATCTTGAAAAACATATACATTATTTTCAAGCACAAGTTTAAAATTATCTTGAAAATACTCAATAGTATCTATAATAATCTCTATTAACTCTCTACTTCTATCTGTATTTATACGATATAGCTCATTAATAATACTTTTTGGATTATAAAAGCCACTATCATAATCTTGAAATATAGATGTTACAAATCCATCATTTATATTTTTATCTATTAAATTTTTAACAACATCATTTAATTTATTATCATAGTTTGTAAGGATATTAGAACCATAAGCCAATACAAAAGGGTATAAATCATTATCTACCGTTCGTTGTATATCAGATATAGTTGTAGTTTTTTCATACTTATTAAACACTGTTTTTATTGTTGCTCTATTTTGAGATTTTGTAATATATTTAAGATATGGTTTGCTTCCACTCTCTCCAATAAGATGACTCTTTGCTAAAAGCCCTAAAGTAATAGCTTGAAGTAGTGAAGTTTTACCACTTGAATTTTCGCCAATAATAATATTTATATTTTTATTAAGTGATATTTGAAAATCTTTTAGAAGTTTAAAGTTTTTTATCTTTATAGTTGTAAGTTTTGGATTATCTATATAAAATAATTTATTCTTTATAGTTTTAGTATATTGATACAAAATATCTTTTAGAATATTACTATTCATTTCACATATAATATCTAAATCATCAAAAAAATCCTCTTTTTGATTACTCGCTTTAAATTTTAAAAGTTTATTATAAATTTTAGGTGGAAATATATTATCAATAAAAAATATATTATCCCAAATAAACTCTCTTATATCCTCTCCCATTTCAATTAATCCTCTTTAGCAATCTCTATTAAACTATTCACCTCTTTTTCATAAAACTCTGCCACCTCTAAAGTAGATGCCTCAAATCGTGTAACTAATACAGGTGTAGTATTACTAGCCCTAACCAATGCCCAACCATCATTAAATATTATTCTAATTCCATCAACTGTAACTATATCTTTGATTGTTGGAAATGATGATGGTGGATTATCAAGAAGTGATATAAATTTCTCTACTATTTTAAATTTAGACTCTTCGCTTACTTCTACTTTTATCTCTTCTGTTGAATATACCTGTGGCAAACTCTCTACTTCATAATCTAAATCCATTCCATTATTGATAAGTTCTAATACTCTAAAAGTTGAATACAAGGCATCATCAAAACCAAAATATCTATCGTTAAAGAATATATGCCCACTTACCTCAGCACCTAAACTTGCATTTAACTCTTTGATTTTAACTTTTAAATTGCTATGTCCTGTTTTATACATTACACCTTTACCAATTTTATTAAGCTCATCATACATCACTTGTGAGCATTTAACCTCTCCTACTACGATAGGATTATCCATATTTTTGGCAAATAGAAGTGCTAAAATATCACCTTTGATATTATACTTTTTAGTAAGTACTGCTATTCTATCAGCATCTCCATCATAAGCAAATCCAATATCAAATTCCCCTTTTAGCTCATTTTTAATATCTACTAAGTTCTCTTCTATACTTGGGTCTGGGTGATGATTTGGGAAAGTCCCATCTGGAGTAGTATATAGTGCTTTGAAATTTAACTCTAATTTGTTGAAAATTTCTGTAATAGCTGTATCTGCTACACCATTACCACAATCAAGAATAATATTACTTTTCATACCTTTTAATGCTTTAAACTCATCTACCATATAATCTATATATCTACTTTTGACATCAATTATAGTAGCAGTTGTATTATCTTCTATCTCTATATTGCTATTTATTATCTTATCGCCTAATGAGTATATCTCATCTCCAAAGAATGGTTTTTTATCTACTGTGATTTTAAATCCATTATACTCACTTGGATTATGAGAACCTGTTATCATAATAGAGGCAAATGGGGTAATGCCATCAAATGATTGATAATTTCCAAAGTAGTTTATTGGAGTAGCAACCATACCCATATCAAGAACTCCACAACCTGAAGCATTTAGCCCACTTGTAAGATAATCTCTTAAAATTGACGAATGACTTCTCGCATCATATCCAATAGATACAAAAGGCTTATCCTCTCTATTAAACTTTTTGATAATCTCTAATCCCAAAAAGTAACCAATAAGTTTTACACTCTCTTCATTTAACTCTTTTTTATAAATTCCTCGTATATCATACTCTCTAAAAATAGTAGCTACCATTACAATTTCCTATTAATTAATTGCTATTATTATACCCTTTTAATTATAATTTTTATCTATTTTAGATTTTAATGGTACAATTACATAAAAACAGAGAAATTATTATGAACAGACCTATACTATTTGGATATGGAATAACTACAAAAGCGATAGCCTTTAACTTTGGGGGTGGTTGTCAATTTTTTGATGATAAAACAGATAAAAGATATATTGATAGAGATAATAATATAATTAGCCCATCAAGTGAGTTTAATCCAAATAGTAGTAATTTAGAGATTACAACTCCAAGTCTTCCTCCATCTCACCCATTAATTAGTAGTGCCAAAAATCTTATATCAGAGTATGATTACTTTTTATCTCCTAAATTTAGTGATAAGATACCTTTTAATATATGGATTTCAGGTACTAATGGTAAAACTACTACAACTCAAATGCTCACACATTTATTATCTAACAGGGGGGCATTAAGTGGTGGGAATATTGGTACTCCATTGGGTAGTTTAGATAAAAATGCTCCTATTTGGATATTAGAGACTAGCTCTTTTACACTTCATCATACCAATATGGTATATCCAAATATCTATCTATTGCTACCAATTACACCAGACCATATAGATTGGCATACAAGCCAAGATGAGTATATTAAATCCAAGCTCAAACCATTAGAGGGTATGAGAGAGGGGGAGATGGCACTTATTCCAAAGGGGCTACAAATCCCACAAACTGATGCTTTTGTAGTAGAGTATGATAGTAGCAAGAGTATTGCAGAGTTTTTTGATATAGATATATCCAAAGTTAATTTCAAAGGGGCATTTTTAGAAGATGCTCTACTCTCTCTTGCTATTACAAAGGCTCTATTTAATGAGATAGATTATAATCTTATTAATAGTTTTAAGGTAGATAACCATAGACAAGAGGAGATATTAGATAATCAAAATAGATTATGGGTAGATGACTCAAAGGCTACAAATGTAGATGCCTCTATCAAAGCGATTGAGTGTTTTGGAGATAGATATATTCATCTTATATTAGGTGGTATTGATAAGGGGGCAGATTTGACTCCACTATTTCAAACACTAAGTAGATATAATCTCAAAATATATACAATAGGTACAAATGCCCAAAAATTAATAGAATTAGCTCAAAAGTATAAAATAGATTCGATTAAATGTGATACATTAAAAAGTGCTATATCTCAAATTGATAAAACTCTTAAAATTGATGAGGTGGCTCTATTATCTCCTGCTAGTGCTAGTTTTGACCAGTTTAAGTCATATCAAGATAGAGGAGATAAGTTTAAAGAGTTTGTTTTAGATATTTAAACTACTTTAGATAAAATACACCAAAAGAAAAATTAGAGGTAATATTTGCAAAAATCATTAAAAGAGAAGTATATATCTATTATACCAATTGAGAATAGTTTTTTTTACTCTACGGTAGTAGATGATAGTATTAAATTTAATCGTGAGACTCTATATCTTAATTTTGCACATATATCTCCCTATCTTTATTTTGAAATAGTTCCATTTTATGATGGTTCAAATCTACTACTTTGGTTTACTCCCAAGATTGATAAAATAGTTAATATTCCAGAGGCTTATCTACTATTTTTAGAGTTATCTCAAAAAGATGATAATGCTATTTTTATTATTGATGGGGATATTTTTAGGGTTATTGTAATCAAAGATGGAGTTTTAAAAGCATCTTTTATTAGCTATAATATGGGTGAATTAGAGAAACAATCACTTCTTGATGAGTATCAATTAGAAAATATATATAGTCTGCCCTCATATAGATATAATATAGATGATATGTTGGATAACTACTCTCCTATTCACTATTATAAGTGGTATTTTAGTAATCAATCACTCAAAGATAAAGCTTTGAAATATTTAGATTTATCTGTTGTGCCAATATCAATTATTATAGCTATTTTTATATCTTTTGAGGTGTTAAAAGATAATTATATAGAAGATAAATATAATCTACTTAAACAAGAGTATCTAAGTATCAAAAAACAAAACGATAAATATAGAGATGATTTAAAAAATCAAAAAAAGACCAAAGAGTTTTTTGAGGAGTTTTATTATGATATTTTAATCTATCAAAATAGTTTTGAAGTAATTTCTCAAATTTTTCATATAGTTGCAAATGATGAGAATAATACAATTAAATATTTTAAATTATCAGGAGATAGTATAAATCTATCTGTTGAGACACATAATGCCATACCTATACTAAATCAATCTCTTAAGAGTGGTTATTTTGATGAGTTCAAAATCAAATCATCAAGAGAACTTAGAAGAAAAAAGATTAATGAAGTTAGATATGAGGGTAAATTAAAAAGATTAAAAAAGAGTAGTGATGGATAGCAAAAATATTTTAATACTATTAGTAGCTTTTACACTATTAGTTAATTTTATAAATTATGTAGATAGAGATGAGAGCAAATATATCAAAAAAATAGAACTACTTACCAAAAGAGTGGCCAAAGAGAAAGCACTATTAGGCAAAAGAGTAAAAATTTTGGATATTAATAGCAGCAATAATCTATTTTTTGATACAAAAAAAGATAATAATATACTATTAGGTGAGTTTCAAAAGATGGTAAAAAAGATAGCTAAAAAGAGTGATTTTAAAATTACAAATATATCATGGGGTACTCCTACCCTAAATGAGAAGCTTAATATTTTTATTCTACCTCTAAAAATAGATGCTATGAGTACACCACATAGTTTTGCTAAATTTACAAAAAGTATTATAAATATAGGTAAAATAGTCAAACTTGATATGCTAACCATTCGTAAAAGTAGAAAATTACTCTCTTATCGTATGTATCTATTTGCCTATAAAAAGGTTCTTAATGAGAAATAAAATAATATTTGCCTCTTTAATTGCTCTTTATATTATCAAAGAGATTATATCTTTGTATATAAGCCTTGATATTGAGACCTCTAATAAAAGTAGAGATGATAATATTGGAGATATAATTGATATATCTCTATATAATCAAGACTTTAATAGTTCTTATCTATCTAATAATGAAGTATGGGGATTGGCTAAATATAAAAAGCCCAAACCAAAAGTAGTAGAAAATAATGATAGTAATAGTAGCGATATACTTTTTGAACTAAGAGATAAAGATGGATTTTATACTATAATTATAGATAAAAAAGAGTTTGACTTTTTGGGTGTAGGCAAAAGAGGTGATGAGCTTTTTACCCTACTTTATGATAATAGCAAAAAGAAGAGTAGAGATGCTATAAGAGAGTATAGAAAAGGTGATACTCTATCTTCTAGCGTACAACTTCATAAAATTAGTAGTAACTCTATTAAATTAATAGATACTACAACACATAAAAAAGTTATTGTCCCATATTTTTTAGTCAAAGAAGATGAGTTTAAACTAGAAGGAAATATAAGTGAATATTAAATTAATAGTGATGGCATTTATGATGCTATTTGTAACAAGTTGTACGAAGTATAATGCATTAAATCCAAATGATAAAATTAATAGTGATAGTTTTTTTACTCCTGATATAAATCTGACTAATATTGATGATAACTATAATAATAGGTATCAAAAACGATATATTAAAAATAGATATAGAGCATCAATTGAGAGAATTAAACTATCAGATAAATTTAGACAACAAACATTTACCAAAACAAAACAGCTACAACGAGCTAGACTTAAACCTAAATTTATAGATAAAAAAGGTGTAAAAGTATCTGTTGAGAATATCCCTGTATCTAAATTTATAGATTTGGTTTTTGGTGCAATACTAAAACTAAACTACTCATATAGCAAAGATGTAAAGAGTAGTAAAGCAACAATTAGCCTAAATATGCAAAGAGAGACAAGCCCAAGAGAGCTTTTTGATATAGCTATAAATATGCTAAGAGATAATAATATAGCTACTCAGCAAATTAGAACACTATTTCAATTTGACAAACAGAGTAAATCAGTAGCCGTTAAATCCAAAAAGAACTTTATATATGGAAGAAACTTCCCTTTAAATGGATTAGAGGGGCAAAATATCACTGTACTATTCCCATACTACTATGTACCACTAAGAAATATGCTAAGAAGTGGATTTACAAGTTCATCTCCTGTGGTTAAAGGTATAAAAGAGGTAAGTGGTGCAAATGTCCTAACTATATCAGGTGAAGCCAAAGAGGTTCATAGAGTATTAGAAGCAGCAAGACTACTTGACCAATCATCAATGAAATCCAAAAAAGCTGTATTATTTAAAATGAAATATATTCAAAGTAAAGATTTTCTTACAAGAGTATCATCACTTTTAAGTGCAAGTGGTATCCCAATAGCTAAAAACTCTAAAAGTAGAGGAGTATTAATAGTAGATGTACCAGAACTAAACTCAATATATGTAGTATCCTCAAAACAATCATGGATAAATACAATATCATCATGGCATAGAAGATTTGATAATATATCAGTTTTAGGAGATGAATCACATATATTTTTTTATAAACCAGAATTTAGAAAAGCAGAAGAGTTAGTAGGTATAATAAATCAACTTTTAGGCAATATTGGAAGTGGTACAGTAGGTGGAGATAGCAACTCCTCTAGTGAGTATGTCCAAGAAGATTTTGCAATCTTAGACCAACAACAAAATAATATTATGATAAATACCACAGCATCTAAATACAAAGAGATTTTAACTCATTTAGAGAGATTAGATAAGACTCCAAAACAGATTTTAATAGAAGTTACAATAGCAGAAGTCAAACTTGTTGACCAACTTCAATATGGTATAGAGTGGTATCTCAAAAAAAATAATTATACACTAGGTACAAAAGGTGCGATAGGTATCGGTGCTAGTGGAATATTAGGTACAATCTTAGATGGTGATTTAAGTGTAACACTCAACGCCTTTGCAAAAGATAAAATAATACATGTATTATCATCTCCCAAAATTATAGTACTAGATAGAGAGAGTGCCACAATAAATGTAGGCGACCAAGTACCAATCCTCACATCAAACACCACTTCATCAAATACAGCAACCACAGATACTACAAGGACTCAATCAGTAGAGTATAGAAATACAGGTATCATTCTAAGTGTAACCCCTTATGTCAATTCAAAAGGTATTTTAACACTAGATATTTCCCAAGAGGTAAGTAATGTAGATGAAGCATCTGCAAGTAAAATAGACTCTCCAACAATCTCAACAAGAAGTATCAAAACAAAAGTAGCTCTAAAATCAGGTGAAACTGTAATGCTAGGAGGACTTATTAGCAAAAGTAAAAGCACAACAGAAAATAAAATCCCACTACTAGGAGATTTACCAGTATTAGGAGGACTATTTAAAACCACATCAAATGGTGGAGGTAAAACAGAACTTTTTATCACTGTGAAACCAACTATTATTAATAATACAGAAGATACGACTATCGTAACAAATGAGATGAGAAAACTCTTTAAGAATATTAAAAGATAATAGATTTCTTGCAAAACTTGAAACAAATGCTTCTACTTTAGCCTTCTAAAATATAATATTTTGGGGTAGAATATAATGAAGAGAAAATAAGAGAAGATGAAAAGTGGGATGGTCTAAAAGGGCTAATTGTAAATGAAAACTCTACACTTACTAATGAGGAAATACTCACTCAATATAGTAATCTTTGGCAAATTGAAGAGTCATTTAGAATTACTAAACACGATTTAAAGATTAGACCAATTTATCACTGGACACCTAGAAGAGTAAAAGCCCATTTAGCTATTAGTTTTACAGCTTATATGCTAACAAGATATTTAGA
>Ga0256842_1001637_pt1 | contig 17551 bp, 12 predicted proteins | sample 4559240metaG_FD_185973 | JGI IMG/M metagenome (GOLD analysis project Ga0256842, IMG submission 185973) | Hydrothermal vent microbial communities from Guaymas Basin, Mexico - 4559-240 | ecosystem: Environmental > Aquatic > Marine > Hydrothermal vents | place: Mexico: Guaymas Basin | collected...
GTAAATAAAATTTATCAAGGTAATATAAAAAAGAGATTTTTCCTCCTGATGTCAATTCCACTTCATCCCTCTTTCTTTTTTTATGGGCCCATGGTGAAGATTGTGTGGATGTAATTTTAGCCTGGCAGTAGTAGAGTAGAAAGTAGAGTAGAACAAGTAAATGAAAAAATCTTGCCCGGCACCAGTTTATGTGTAAGAATTTTTACAAATTTGTAGAAAAAAATCCATTTTTCTGTGAAAAATTTCTCTCAACTTTCAAAAAGAGTGTCCCAGATTTTACCCATTTTTTACTTTATTTATAAAAATATACAGTATTTATGTAAGAAAAATCACGACAAATCACGACAAATGACGACAAACCACGACAAATGACGACATTTGCTTGATTCTATGGTTTTTAAAGTGGTAAATGATTAAATAGATGGAAATTTTCTGGAGGTTTTTTGATATGAAAAATTTTAAAGTTTTTGCCACTTTAGTTTTAATTTTTTCACTCTCTGTTTTTATCTTCTCAGGAGAACTTGAGGAGAAGTTATTTAAGGCTGTAAAGGATGGAAATCTTGAGGTGGTGAAAGAAGTTGTGGAGAGAGCATATGTGAATGTGAAAAGTAATTCTGACCTTACTCCCCTTGATGTTACAAATACAAATGAGATAAGGTAGTATTTAAAAAGGCATAGGTAGTTTTTTGCAAAAGGAAGAAGAGGATGAAATGGAAAGGTTAAGTTATTTAGCAATATTTTTTATCGCTGGATACATTTGTTTTGGTAGTAATTTGTGTATTTCCTACACTAAATTTTTCCCTGTATGGAGAGTTATTTTTTGATTTTACTTATTATATCAATTATCAGTTATGTTCTGGATGAATACAGAAAATTTTCTTGGATAGCAATGATAATAATTGACGGTATCCATGTGGGCATAATTATTTACTTTTTTGTAATGGCTACAGAGGCCCTGGATAAAGAGGTATTTTTCACAAATGCAAAAATTACTCTGACACTGATAAAATTTAATTATTTAGTATGCTTTTTTCTTTTAACCACTTTTTTTTCATCCTTTAGATCCTTCAGAGTGGATGGGAAGGTTTATGCCGATTATGCCCCTTTAAGAAATGGGGCTACCATTGAACTCGTTTCAGGATATGGTCCCAGAATAAAAGTTTACTTTCAGGAAAAAAGATGAAATCACTATGTGAGGTGAACTTTGAATAAAGATCTGGAAAAATTAAAAAAACTTCTTGATGAATTAAACAGTGGCGAAAACCTAATTGAAGCAAAGGTAAACTTTAAAGGAAAGCGATACCTGTATAAACATCAACTCCTGACAGAAGAAAAGAAAAAACTTCATCCCACTTATGAAAGTTCCTTGAAAAAGAACACCTCGGAGAAAAAAAGAATAGGCTTATTTCTGCTGGTAGTAGTTCTGGCGTTTTTTACAACAGGAGTAATTATCATTGTAAAAATGAAGTCTGAGAAAAAGCCAGCCACACTGAGCCAGAAGATTTCACTTAATAAAAAATTAAAACATCAGTCTCAAGAAACATCCCGGAAAAAAATAAGTGCCACACAAAAAACATTACAAAAGGAAATAAGTGTCAATAATTCCACTCTTAAAGAGTTTAAAAATAAATTACCCGGTTATAAAAAAATTGAAAAAGAAAAGAAAAGTTTAACACCCCAAAAAGTGATGGAAAAAAGTAAAATACCTGAAAATAAGAGAAAGAATTTTATCCCCCGGATATCTCAAAAAAAGAGTTTAACCCCTAAAAATTCAAAACTTCCACCAGAAAAGTCATCAATAAAAAAACAACAGAGCAAAAAAATTCCCTCAACACCTGCCCCGGGCGTGCCATCAAAGGTAAAACCGGAACCACCTGAGTTTTCCGAAACCTCTTCCATTGCCAAAATGGAAGAAGAAAAAAAGAAAAGAGAGGAAGAAGAAAAAAGAAAAAGGGAGGAGGAAGAAAAGTGGAAAAAGGCAGTTTCAAGTGGAGAAGTTAAAGAACTATTTGAATTTTATAAAAAATATCACTCACATAAAAAAGATATTTTAGATGTTCTTGAAAAATTGGATAGTAAAGCTATGCTTTTAAATTTTTCAAAGAATAAAAAATATGAGTACATTGAAATACTGGGGCAAGTTGGAATTCCCCTTAATTACATTTATTCTTCTGATGGAAAAACTCTTCTACATCTTGCATCTCTTGATGGAAATTATGCTCTTGCATCCGCTCTTGTAAAGGGAGGTGCCAACGTAAATGTTAAAGATGAAAATGGAGCCACCCCACTTTACTTTGCAACCTCAAAAGGGTATGAAAATATAGTGAAATTGTTGCTAAATAATGGAGCAGAAGTTAATTCCAGAATAACAAATGGACTGGATGTTGGAAACTCTCCAATTCACATTGCCTGTAAAAATGGTTTCTATGAAATAGTAAAAATGCTTTTGAAACACTGGGCTGATCCAAATTCAAAAGATTACTTTTCTCAAACACCTCTTCACATTGTGGCTCTTAAGGGGAAACTTAAAATTGCGGAACTACTTTTAAAATATGGAGCAGTTGTGGATATACCTGATAACCTGGGGAAAACCCCAATATTTTATGCTTCAGAACGTGGAAATATAGATATGGTTAAATTTCTTGTAGAAAAAGGGGCAAAGTGGGATGTTCCAATAAAAAAATATGGCTATCCTCCATTTGTTGCCGCCATGAAAGATCATGTGGATGTCGTAAAGTATTTTGTGGAAAAATTAAATTTTGACATTAACAGTAAGGATCTTGAAGATGCCACTCTACTTCACTTTGCCTGCAAGGGAAATGCCTTTGATGTTGTCAAGTATCTTGTGGATAAAAGAATAAAAATTAATGAAAAGGATAAGTATGGGTACACTCCTCGTGATGTTGCAAGGTATCATGGATTTAATAAAATCGATTCATATTTGAAGAAAAAAGGTGGTAAATATAACCATTTTTAGGAAAAATATATGGAGGTTAAAATGAAAGTTCGCACCACTTTAAAAGCAATGCTTTTAATTGCTGTTTTAATTGCAATCAGTGCGGGTTTTATGTTTGCCGATTTTCCAAAACAGAAGGTAAATGTTAAAGTAGCCATTGTAACTCCTGATCTCACGCTAAAACCTGTGATGAAGAGAAAATTTATAGTTAGAAAGGTCTCAGATAAATCGGAAGTTCTCACCTTCACAACCGACTTTAGTGGAAATGCAAGTTTCGAACTTGAAATGGGAAATTATGAAGTGGAAATTGAAAAACCACTGAGGTTTAAGAATCAAGAGTTTTATTGGAAGGTGGAATTTTTAGTTATAGATAAACCTGTGAACTTAGAACTTTCAAATGACAATGCACAGATAAAAAAGATGGAAGCACCTGTTGAAGGAGTGGAAAACGCCAAGGAGAGATTTTCAAGTGAAGCAAAAATAATAAATAGAATTTATTCCATCGCAAGCAAGTCAACATTTAAGATTTTTGCTGAAGACTGTAGTGGCACAGGTTTTTTGATAGATAAGAGGGGAATAATACTTGTGAACTATCACGTTGTGGCAAACTCGGAAAATTTCATCGCTGCCAAAATATCTGAGAAACTAAAATATCCAGTAAAATTAATTTCCGGTGATAAAGATGGAGATGTTGCAATTTTATTGATAAATCCAAAAGCTGTTGAAAATATTTCTCCCTTACCACTTGCTGAGGATTCTATTGATAAACCGGCAGTTTCAGTGGGAGAGACAATTGTAACCGTGGGATCCCCTCTTACCACAGAAAACATACTGACAAAGGGTATTGTTAGTAAAGTGGAAGAGAGTGCTATTTTTAGTGATATTGACATCAATCCCGGAAATTCAGGGGGACCTGCCTTTGATTTAAATGGAAAGGTTGTGGGAATTACCACCTTTAAGATTGGAATCCTCGGATCAGGTATTAGTGGAATTGTGAGAATTAAAGAGGCAAAAAAATTGTTGTTGAGATCAAAGGAAAAAATAGACGAATTGATTTCCAATCCTCCACCACTTGAAAAATTGCCGGTGGTTTCAAGTTTTAGATTCTCTCCTGAAGATTACAGAAGGATATGTTATGATAGAAAAATAAAGAGAGGATTTCATATACCTCTTGTTGGTAAGAGAAAATCCCCTGAAGAGAAAATATATAAACTTTATCAGGACAAGGCAAAAAGTTATGATATTGTGTATGATACCCCTGTGAAAACCGCCTGGATTAGAATTATTAAAGGTAAGAGGTTAGCAGAAAAACTTGCTAAACATAAAAAGAGTAAAGTTGAAGATGCAGGCAGGCACATACAGATGTTTGATTGGGAAAAATATGGCGGGGTAAATTCCCCTGTGGTTTCAATAAGGGTTTTTCCAAAATTGAAGGAAACCTTTGGTTCTGTTCTGGCGAATACCTTTCTGGGAACAAGAGTTAATTTGAGATTTAAAGGTAGCATAAGCAGATTGGAATTACTGAAAAATGGTGAAGTTGTTAAGCCAATTTTGCCTGGAAGAGATAGTTTCGAGGTTGAAAAAGAAAATGCCTATTATAAAGTTAGTGATGCCACATATTTTGCTGTGTATCAGTATCCACCAGAGATTTTTAACCCTGAGAATAAACTTACTTTAAGAATATATGATGAAAAAAAAGCAGAGCCTATCGTTCATGTAATTCCCAAAAAGATACAAATGCAGATATGGTCAGATTTTGAGCCTGTTATAGATGAAATTGTAGAAGGGTATAAGTGATGAGAAATTAGAGCTTTTCTAAGGTGGAAGATGGGAAAGATAAATTTTTCTGCAATAATTTATATTATTGTGGTTCTTTTTATACCTATTTTTAATGTTGTTACATTTTTAGGAAAACTCGGTGGGCTTACTTATATAGATTTATTCCCCATATGGGGAACTTTATTAGTAATAGTTCTATTTTTCCTCCTTATAGTTCAATATTTTGGTGGAATGGAAGAAATTGCAAGAGTATTAATGATAATAGCAGATTTAATGGTGGTTTTCACATTTTGTAAAATTTTTAATTTGTTTCAAGAAATAGGTATTTCGCTATCAACTCTTCTACATTATGGTGTATTTAATATGTGGGGCTTGACCTTTTTTATCATTGCATTCGTTATCTCTTTTTCCTACATTATTCCTGATTCACCCCCTAAAGATTCAGTTCAGGCACCTGCTTCGAATAAATCACGGAAAATAAAAAGAAGCCGGGAATTTTCCAGTAGGGTTAGCCTGGAGAGTTTGAAAGAAAAATTTACGAAATCAGCTCTTTTAACAAGGGTAGTGGGAGGTGATAGACTCGTCCTTACACTTATTTCAATTGATGATATCAGTTCTTCCTGGCGGAAGGGAGAAAAAAGAATTGTTTCTGGGAAAAAATTTAAAATCGGTAGGGATAAGAGTTGGGCGGATATAATTATAGGAAGAAAGTGGATGGTTGTTAGCAGGAAACATGCTTTGCTGGAAGTGGTAGATAGAAAACTTTATTATATTCCTCTGAAAAGAAAGTATTCTTTTTCTGTAAATAACAATGTTCACGTACATAAGATTTATATTGGAAGTGGAGATACTCTGAGTTTGATTTCAGGTTATGGTCCACAAATAAAAATTTTGTATAATAAGGAAAATTAATGAGAGAAAAAAGGAGAACTATAAAAAGGAAAAGGTAAGAAGTTTTTTCGATTATCCTGTTGTATGTAGATTTCTTGAAATGTTTTCTTTCAAAGAAAAATTTTTATATATGAGGTGAGATATGAAATACAAAATCACTTTAATTTTGTTTTTTTTGTTACAGATATTTGCCATATATGGAAGTAAAAGCATTGTTTCTGTAGAGAAGAAGATCAAGAATGACGATCTAAATTTCATTAAAAATTTTGTCAGAAAAAAGGGGGTTGATGCATCTCCTGGTGGAATTTCCATGTTAACTGGAGATAGGTTGATTCACTATGCTGCAAAGTATAATAGCATCAATATATTGAGATTCCTTCTCAGCAATAAGGCAAAAGTCGATACTCAAAATAAAATGAAACTTACCCCTTTACACTATGCCGCAAAAGAAGGAAGTCTGGATGCAATTTCAATACTTGTGGAGTATCATGCCAGTTTAAAAGCCAGAGATGATGTTGGAGAAACTCCCCTTTTTTATGCCGTAAAAAATAATAGAATTGGAGCAGTTTCACTGCTTTTACAAAGAGGAGCAGATGTAAATGCTCTCAATACATATAAAGAAACACCTTTAAAAAGTGCAATTGAAAAAAGGTATAGAGATGTTGCCATATTGTTGATATCAAAAGGTGCGAAAATGGGTGTGGAAGACACATATGGAGAAACACCATTTTTAATTGCAACAATGAATGAGAACATTTACCTGATGGATTTCATGTACCTGTATGGTGTTGATATAAACAAGAAACTTATTAAAAGGAATGGTGCTACTCCCATGCACATTGCGGCAAAATATGGAAAAGTTAAGTCAATAGATTTTTTAATTCATCACGGTGGAATTGTTAACCAGAAAGATGGTAAAGGAAGAACACCAATGGAATATGCCTGGATTTTTGACAAGCTGAAAGCGCTTGATTTTTTAATTATGCATTCCCCTGAAAAACAAAAATCTGATTATGGCTGGTCTGGTTTATTTGAATTAATAATAGGAAAGAAATTGGTGGGTAGAAATGATAGAAGTATAAAGAAAGTGATAGTTGATGCCAATTATAATGTTAATTGGAGAGATCATTTCGGGAGAAACTCACTCCATTTTGCAGTCTGGTATAACAATGTAGAAGCGGGGAAGGCATTAATTGAGTTAAAGATAAATGTTAATTGTAGAGATAAAAAAGGAAGAACACCTCTTCACTATGCTGCAATGCAAAATAATATAAAATTTGCTAAACTCCTGATTAATGCTGGTGCTAAAAAGGAAATTAAAGATAAAAAGGGTTTAACTCCCTATGATATTTCTAAAAATAAAGACCTTATGATGTTATTAAAACCTAAAAAAGAGAATAAAAGTGTGGCTGAAAAGGGTAAAGATGTTGTAGTGGGGGAAAAAGATAAAAAAAGAGAAAAAGACAAAGATAAGAAAGAAAAAAATGGGAACAACAATAAAGACAATAAAAATATAAAAGGAGGCAAATAAATATGGTGGAAAAAACTTATATGGGAGGGATGAGGTGCCCTAAATGTGGTTCATTTGTAAAAGAAGGTAGTTTGAAGTGTAGTGTATGTGGTTATACTCTTAATACACAAGAGAGAGTACCTGTGAACGCGGGTATGGGACCTGTAGATAGTTTTGTAAGTAAGCAATTTGAGTTGGGTAGGAAAAATGATTATGTTACCTGTCCTAAGTGTGGGGTTAAGAACCCATTGAGAGCGAAATTTTGTAAGAATTGCAGGCAACCTTTAATGTCTAAGGAACTATCTGATGATAATTTTGAACATAAAAAAGATGTACGAAAGGAAGCTGTGGGTAGTTTAAGATTAAATCTAAAATGGATTAATAAACCTAAAAATATTAATTTTGTTGATAATTTAAATTTAACTCCTATAAATCCATTTTTTGAGGGTGCGGTTGAATGGCAGGGGTTTGGGATAATGGTATATCAGAAAGGTTTTTCGCGTGAATTACTTATCAGAAAAGTGAATTCTACCACCAGTTCAAAATTATTTGTAAAAATGAATAGAGGCATAATTGTACCCTGTGGGACAGAATTTTATCTTGGGGCGGTTGGGTTTCAGTTACTTGGGACAAGGGGTTATTCAGAATCGCGCAAAGGTAGTGAACCTTTAATTGGAGAACCTGGACCTGGTGTGAGGAAAACAGTGTTTATTGGTCCTGATGAAGTGTTTAGAAATGTTTTTAAGGCGGGTAAGTCAAGAATAAGAATTTTAAATATAGATATGGGAATTGAGAACATACATATAGATGATACCATAGTGTTTGGTAGAAATTTTTTAGCAAAAGCTGCTAATGTAGATGATTCTCTTCTTGCTGAATTGGGAGTTTCTTCTGAGCATGTTATGATTACACCATTTGAGGATGGAAGCTGGTTGTTGTCTCCAAGGTCTGGAAGATATATATATCTTGAAATTAAGGAAACTCCATTTATTTTTGACGATGCAGTAATTGTGAGGTTGGTGGGAAAGGATTTTCCCCCATGTGAGGGCATTTTAAAAATAGAGGAGTAGAAAACAATTTGAGAAAAAGGAGGAATTATGTTAGCCATATTGTTTGTAATTGTGGGAATTTTTGGTGTATTTCTTAATTGGCCAATAATTGAAAGTGGAATTTTCAGATCTTTAACAGGGGTTTCAGGTAATAATATTCATACTATACTTGCAATTATAAAAGAATTTTCGCAGGGATTTAGTAGGCCTGATGGTATCGCTGTAATAGTGGTTTCTGTAATAGTTGTGTTTTCAATTTTCCTGCATACTACAAATATTATGATAGGAATTAGGAGTTTCTTACTTGCCTTTATATCTTTAATGTTAATTGGAGAATTATTTACAGCTCTTTCAAAAGGCTATCCATTGTATTCTTACACTGGACTTCTATATACCTGTTTCTTTTTTATTATAGCATTTTTTGCATCGGTACTCAAGATAGGTTCTAAAAAATCCCTAAACTCAACAATTCAAGGGACTCCGATGACTGAGAGTCAGGCTTTTACTCAGGGTATCAGGGAAACGATTGATGCTGCAGCATCTGTTATTAAAATCAGTTTAACTGCTCTGGATGATATAAGTTCTGACTGGTTGAGTGGTCAAGTAAAGGTTTTTGAGAAACCCAGAATAAATATTGGAAGAGATCCTTCCTGGGCCAATTTGAAAATTGGGAGTAAATGGAACACAGTGAGCAGGCAACATGGGACATTGAGCAGTATTGGAGGGTCAGTTTTTTATAATCAAGTGTCCAGAAAGTACTCTTTTGCCGTTAACGATACTCCATACCAGAATTCTACAGATATTCCGGATGGTAGTATTATTTCTCTTGTATCTGGATATGGTCCCAAATTTAAAATAAATTATACTCAAAAGCGATTACCTGTAGCTCATCCTAAAACTCTTTCGAAAACGACCCAGATAGCTGTGGATGAATTTAAAAAACTTCAGTCAACAATAAAAGCCTTTGTGATAATAGCCTTTTTATCAATTCCTATTTTTGGGTTTTTTACCGTGCTTCAAACATCTACCTGGAAGGGAGCTGTAGCTGAAGTATACAAAGAGAAAAAGAAAGTTGAATCAAAGTTAAAGGTTGTAAACTCTAAACTTCTGAAAAAGAAAAGGGTTGTCGAAAAACTCAGCAGAAAATTAGATAAAATAAATAATGAGATTAAAAAGAAAGAAGAAGAATTAAAAAAGCTTGAATCTGCCATAGAGGAAAAAGATAAGGAAATAACAGCACTGGAGAGGGAAAAAGAAGAGGCTCTGAAAAGAGCTGAGGAAGTGGAGAAAAAGAGTAGCAGTGAAATAGAAAAAATAAGAAGGGAAAAGGAAGAAGCTATAAAAAAGGCTGAAATGGAAAAGAAAAGGTATAAAGCTGAACTTGAGAAGAAAAAGGAAGAACTTGAAAAACAGAAAAGAGAGATAGAAAATTCATCGGATATAAAAAATATACTTGAAGAACAAAAGAACGTGCTGGCATCAGTAGATGAGTTGTATCTCTCCCAAAAAGTTCCAGTAGTCTTTCCCATACTTATGACTTCTAAAAGCTTGATTTCTAAAAAAGGTGGGAGTTTCTGTGCTGGCACTGGATTTATTGCAAAGGATTCTTCTGGTAATTTGTATATCTTTTCTGCTCGCCATGTAGTTTATGATCTTGAAAATGGAGAGAAAGCCATTGCTTTTTTGGGATTTGATAGGAAATATGCCAGAAATCCGGAAAGTTTTAAGGATAAACTGGATGAAATGATTTCATCAGGTAAATTATCAAAAAAATCTTTAAAATCCATTTCGAAAGAGTTGGTAAAAGAAAATATTTTATTTACTACCAGTGAACTTTGGAGTTATGTAGATGTTTCATCTATGAGTGATTGTACTGCATATATTAAGATGCCTTCAAGTGGAAATGAAAGGGGATTAGAAAGATTGAAGGAAATTATTCCAACTATCTCAAAAGATATTAAAAAGGGAGATATATTTGGAATAATAGGGTATCCCAGCAATGTACGGTCACATACAGTTGGATTAGTTTCCAGTGTAAATGAATATTACTTTGAAGGTTTCATTCAGGCGTTTCATGGTTTTAGTGGAGGTCCTGCATTAAAGATTGAGACGAAAGGCAATGATGATGTTATTATTAGAGTAATTGGTGTTACCAGCGCCATAGCAATATCCAGTTCTCATAGAGAAAAATCAACTGAAACTAAGTCTATTTATTTTAAATTTCCATCAAATTTTTGAGGTTGTACCTATGAGGATAGGAGAATATAGTGTTTTAAAAATGATAGGTGAAGGAGGCTTTGGAATTGTCTATCTTGTGGAGAAAAATGGAAGACAATATGCTCTTAAACAGTCAACAAAATCTTATCCGCATGTTTTAGAAAGATTTTTCAAGGAAGCAACTAAAGTTGATGATATAAGAAGGAAATATAATTTGGAATATCTTGCAGAAATAGTTGAAATTCTTATAAATGAGAAGGCTTATGTAATGGAATATATGGAAGAGGGCTCTATGGAATATTACAGAAGAACTCACGATAACAATTTCCTCCTGAATTTAATTTATGGTGTAAATGAATTGCACAAAATTGGAATTGCCCATAGAGATTTAAAACCTGAAAATGTAAGAGTAAGAGGAAATACACCAGTAATACTTGATTTTGGAGCTGCTTCCTGGGCTGGGAGTTTATCTGGAGTAGAGTATATTGGAACACCTTGTTTTATGCCACCAGAGACTTTTTATGTAAATCCTGAATATACAAATTTTCCTCTCATTAGAAAAGCTGGTGCTCAAATTGCCAGGATTAAAGGGATGGATGAAAAAGATAGAATAAAAAAAATAAAAAAATTACAGGATGTTTTTAGTCTTGCTCTCACAGTTGGAAGTATAGCAACGGGGGAATATCCATACAGGAACTGTAAAGATGTTTCATTATTTCTCCAGAATGGTTCTAAAGTTCTTAAAGGGTGGATAAATAGAATAGAAGATAAAAACATAAGAGAATTTGTAAGGGAAGCCTCTGCATTTTTTCCACTTGATAGGCCACTCTTGCCTCAACTTTTAGATAAGTATTTTCAATCAAAGCATTTTAAATTAACCCAGTTGCCCACTGATGTGAAAGAAATTTCTCAAGAATCTCCTTATGTTTGTATTGAGTGTGGGAAAATTACTGATCCTCCTGCAAAATATTGTGCATATTGTGGAGCTGATCTTAGGTATTTGGCTTTTCACATTATGCCGCGTCAGGAGATAGAAATTAGGAGCGTTCCCCCTTGCATAAGATATGTTGACAGGGCAAATGTAAATCAGAATTTTCTCCACCAGACTTTGTTGATAGATATAAATGGAGAGGACTTTGAAATTAGTATAGGAAGGGAACGAGGAAATATAATATTTAGAAATGATTCCTGGATGTCAAGAGCTCATGGTAAGATAATAAAAAGAGGACCTGAACTATTTTATGTGGATGGTGTGGATGGTAGAATGCCTAAAAATATATCTCAATACAATGGAATAGTAGTTGGTGAAAAGAGCGTTCCACTTGACTCTGGAGGTGCTTTGACGGTTGGTAGTACTTTAATTGCAATTGAAAAGTATTTTGGTGAACTATTTTAAAAAAAATTAAAAGAGGTAGGAAAATGAAATTTTGTAAAAGGTGTGAGAGGATTTTAAGCGATGTTTCAAACAGTTGTATATATTGTAAAAGCAGTGAAATAATTCCTTTGAAATTGCCTAAAAAATCAGTATTGAAATTTTCTCCAATAAGTGAGGTTGTTTTAGGGTCCAGTGCATATATGGTTGAAAAGGTTCTGGCAAAAGGTGGTTTTGGTTATGTTTTGAGAGTAAAGGATACCAGCACAGGGAAGAGGTACGCCATGAAAACCGCGATATCAATGTCTTTATGGCTTGAACCCATGTCAATACATAAGGATAATGATTTTTTTGAAGCTGAAAAAATGCTTGGAAGAGAGATAGAAATACTTTCCAGATTGGAGCATCCCAGTATAGTTTCACTTGTTGCTCATGGTTACTTAAAAATTCCTTACAGAGGGGAGGTAAGAAGAATACCATCCTATTTGATGCCACTTGCTGTTGGAGATGTTGAAGAGTTAATGGCAAACTTTCCTTATATATCCCTGGAAGAAAAAATAAAAATAATAAAAGAAGTGGCAAGTGCACTTGCTTATTTACACAGAATTGGAATTGTATATAGGGATCTTGGTCTTAAAAATATATTGATTATGGACAGGGAAAGCCAGGGAATACATTATCTCCTTTCAGATTTTGGTACAATTAAAGAGAGTTTTTCCATCAGAAGTACTTCCACAAAAAGTAAGACTGTTGGAACACCAAGATATCTTGATCCAATATATCTGGCACATACTCAAAAATACAGAAAAGATCCGCGTATAGATGTTTATTCTCTTGGCGTTGTAGCTACGGAAATATTTATGGGGATCCCTGATTGGACTATTGAAAAGGATCTTGGATTTGAAATCATAACGGCAATAGATTTTTATGAAACAGTGGTGAGGCCCGCTGTTGCTTCCGGTAGAATTCCTCTACAATTTGAAGATATATTGCTAAAAAGCACCACAAGAAATATAGATGAAAGATTTAAAGATGCTGAAGAGTTTCTTTATGCTTTCTATGATATTACTGAAGAAATTGGAGTTAAAACTACAAACAAAAATATTCCTTTTAGCAAAGCAGAAAATTTCACAATACCTATTCTTTCCGAAATAAAGTTGCCTCTATCCTTTCCCAGTACCACATTTCGGATTGAAGAGGTTACCTTTAATGGAAATGAGATAAAATTAAATGATCCCAGAGGGATTAAAATAAATCCCGGCAAAAATTTTATTCCCACAAAAATTTCCGTTAAAAGTGGCCCCTCTTTTTATTCAGCTGTACTTCTACCAAATGGAACGATAAATTATGCAATTAATATTGAGAAGGCAAAAGAAGTACTTAAGGAAATAAATTCTTTTCCAGGACTTGAAGACGGGAAATTAACATTTAGGGGAGAAATCAATGTCGAGAAGTAATGATAGGACAAACCATAAAAATTTAGGTTTAACCAGATATATTTGTTGGAGAAGAAGTAAGGGGCCCAGAGATTATCAGGAAGATAATCTTAACTTCTATATCATGGGAAATAGGGCATTATTTGTAGTAGCTGATGGAATGGGTGGACATGCCAGGGGGGATCTTGCAAGTAAAATAGTGGTTGATTCATTTGTTGATGCTTTTCAAAAGGGAGATAATCTTGAGGAGGAAGAAATTTTAAAAATTGGCTTAAGAAACTCTTTTATGAATGTTAGAAATAGTGGCATTGATATGGGAAGTACAATGGTAGCTGGAATACTTAAAATGGAAAATAGCGGCAGTTATACTTTCACTTTCACCTGGATAGGAGATTCCAGAATATATGTGTTCACACCTCGTCCACATACCCCTGCAAAAGATATAGAAAGAGGATTTGCAATTGGATTACCAGAGGATGAAATAGAAAGAAATAAAAAACTGTGGTTGATCACGAGAGATGATAGTTTTGTCTGGGGATTATATTCCACAGGTGAAATTACCTTTGATGAGATAAGTTTACATCCTTCCAAGAACCAACTTCAGCATTCAATTCATCCAAAGCACTCAAATTATCCCGAGAGAGTAGAAAAAGTTTTCCTTGAGGAAGGGGATTTTATTTTCCTTTGTACAGATGGAGTCTGGGAATCTTTCAGAGTTCACAGAAGAATGTCTGATATTTTTTCAGAGGGTTCTCTATCTACTATTTATAAGGAATTTGTGAAGGAGATAGATATTGCTATAGAAGAAGGATTATGTGATGACAACAACACTTTTGTGATATGCCAGGTATCAAAAAACATTTTTAAGAAAAATACGGCGCCCCTTCCTGAGGATAAACTTCCAAAGTTTAGATGGAAAGATAAAAGGAGAAAAATTCAATTCATTGTGCTTTTACTTTTTGTGCTTGTAGTATTTTCCATGTTTTTCTTTATTTATTTTAAAGGAGGGAATGGTAAAGGGGGGAAAAGGGAAGTAGATAAGGTAAAAGAAAATATTAAAAGGATTATAAGAGATTCTTACGAAAAAACTAAAAGGAAAAACACCATTGAGGCATATGAAAACTTTCTAAATACTTGTAAAAATTATGAAGGAGTATGCGGGGATTTTGTAAAAAAATATAAGAAATATGCGAAAAAAAGACTGAATGTTTTAAAGGAAGAAGAAGACTGGAAGTACGCAGAAAGACGGAATACTATAAAATCTTATAAGGGATATATAAGAACATATCCAAATGGTAAATATGTTTCTGAGGCTGAGAAGAGAATAAAGGATATTGAAAATAGAATTAGGAATAACAAAGAGGAAAAGGCATGGGAAGATGCAAAGGATGAAAATACTATAGAATCTTATAAGAATTATATAAAAACATATCCCAATGGTAAATATGTTTCTGAGGCTGAGAAGAGAATAAGTGAGATAGAGATAAAAATTAGAAAAGATGAAGAGGAAAAGGCTTGGAAAGAAGCAGAAAATAAAGATACTATAAAGTCTTATAAAAAATATTTAAAAAGATATGGAAAAGAAGGTAAATATGTAAAAGATGCAAAAGAAAAAATTTTTGAGAAGATTAAACAAAACATTTTATATAAAGATAAGGATATAGCAATTTATAAGAATAATAGTAAAATTTTAGAATATTTAAAGGAAAAGAAAAAAAATTTAATTTATCTTCATGAAGACAGTTCCAAATATTTTGGAGGCATTCTGGATGACTTTAAGATAGATACAGAGGAGAAGAAAGAAATAATTAAAGAACTTAATGATGGAGCCTTTTTAATAAGTATCAAGGATGGAAGCAAATTGGTACTAAATTTTAAGGAAAATTGTTATCTTACAGTGAGAAGTGAATGTGAAAATAAAAAGGTTAAGATGAAAATTTATTATAATGTTAAAAAAAGTTCTGATAAAGAAGGTGATGAGATTAAAATTAAAATTAAAAAGGGATATATTGTAACTATTGAATTAATTCAATCTAATGAAGAAAAACTATCACAGACGATAAAAGGAGGACAAAAAAATACCTCAAAGAAGGTAAAAGAAAGTAAAAATACTAAATTGAGTGGTTCTAAAAAAAATAGAAAAGGCAATAAATTTTAGTGATTTGTGAGTGAGAATTTTGGAAAGATGTTAAAAGAAAACAGATGTTTTTAGTGGGAAGGAGGGTATAAAACGATGTAATGTGATGTTGTGAATGTTAAGATAAAACACCAATGATCTTTGCAGATAGAGATGAGATAAGAGAGTATTTATAGAGGCATAGGTAGAGTTTTTGGGGATTATTTTGATGGATGGTGGAAGAATGAGGGACTTAAAAGATTTAAAAAGTGAACTTGAAAGATTAATCGAAGAAGAGCATCTATACAGAGGAGAGGTTAGGTGTTGTGGGAAGGTTGTAAAAATAGAGGATGGGGTAATTGAGGAGAGAGAGTTGGAGGGTGCAGGTGGTGTTGAAAGGAGTGTTTCTATAGGGAATATCTCAGAAGAGCTCCATCCGGCAAGGGGTGGTAGTAAAACTACAGTTTTGATAATAGGTGTATTTTTAATTCTTGTTGTGGTTGTAATCTTTCTTGTAAGTGGTGGTAGGGGAAAGGATGAGGAAAGAGAGTACTGGTCTGAGGTAAATAGGGAGAACACAATATGGGCGTATAGGAACTACCTTAAGAGATATCCAGACGGTAGATATGTGGATTTTGCAAAGGGGAAGATTAAAGAGTTGGAAGAAGAAAGGAAAAAGGGAGAGGAAAAGAGAAGTGCATTTAAAGCGGGGAAGTATTCATGGGAATGGGATAAGTCTTTAGGGGATGATGTGAATGCGAAAAATTACTGGGGGAGGGCTTCCCTTCACTTGGCGGCAAGTATTGGTAATTTAGAAGAAATAAAGCATCTTATTTCTAAGGGGGCGTATGTGAATGCGAAAGATGATTTTGGCTCTACTCCCCTTCACAAGGCTGCAAGTGAAGGTCATTTAGAAGTAGTAAAGTATCTCATTTCTAAAGGTGCGAATGTAAATGCGAAGGATAATGAAGGCAGGACACCCCTTTATGTGGCTGCAAGTGAAGGTCATTTAGAAGTAGTAAAGTATCTCATTTCTAAAGGTGCGAATGTAAATGCGAAAGATGATGGTGGTTGGACTCCCCTTCACTATGCGGCATTAAATGGCCATTTAGAAGTAGTAAAGTATCTCATTTCAAATGGAGCGGATGTGAATGCGAAGGATAGTAATGGTTTGACTCCTCTTCATGGGGCGGCAATAGGTGGTCATTTAGAAGTAGTAAAGTATCTAATTTCTAAGGGTGCTTATTATGATCTAGACGGACTTCTTATATTAGCAGCATGGAAAGGTCATTTAGAAGTGGTGAAATATTCCATTTCAAGTGGTGCGTATGTGAATGCGAAAAGTAGTGATGTTGGCTGGACTCCCCTTCACGGGGCGGCAGGATTTGATCATTTAGAAGTAGTGAAGTATCTAATTTCTAAAGGTGCGTATGTGAATGCGAAGGATTATGGTGGCGAGACTCCCCTTTACTATGCGGCATTAAATGGTCATTTAGAAGTAGTAAAGTATTTAATTTCTAAGGGTGCGGATGTAAATGCGAGGGATAATAAAGGCAGGACACCAATGGATGTTGCAAAGACAAATGAGATAAAAAAGTATTTGAAGAGGTATAGGTAGTTTTTATTTTAGTGGGGAAAGGAAAAGAGGGGAAGTAATTATAATGATGGATGATATTATCCTGCACCATTCATTCTTCTATCCAATTCAATAGAAAGAAGTAATACGGCAAAAATTTAAAACATTATTGCTAAAACCAGCAGTCTGGGGAAATTTTTCAGCTCATTTTTACTTCCCGTTTTTTTAGGCATTTCCCCCTGAAGTATGCTAAAATATATTTGTAATTTCTCTGGAGGCTAAAATGAAATATCTTCCACTTGGATATAGTAGTTTGGGAAAAATAGTTAAGAATAATTGTATCTATGTAGATAAGACAAAATATATTCTGGACATAATCAGAAGTGGCACATATTACTTTCTCTCCCGTCCCAGGAGATTTGGAAAGACATTAACTCTTGATACTTTAAAGTGTATATTTGAGGGGAGAAAGGAGTTATTTAAGGGGTTATACATATATGACAGGTGGAACTGGGAGGAAAGATATCCTGTAATAAGGATAGATTTTAGTGGAGGGAATTTTAACTCCATTGAGATAGCCAGAGAGAGAATTTTATACTCCCTTAAGAAAAATGAGGATAGACTTGAGATAAGGTGTGAGAGTAAAGAT
>Ga0256842_1001638_pt1 | contig 17549 bp, 14 predicted proteins | sample 4559240metaG_FD_185973 | JGI IMG/M metagenome (GOLD analysis project Ga0256842, IMG submission 185973) | Hydrothermal vent microbial communities from Guaymas Basin, Mexico - 4559-240 | ecosystem: Environmental > Aquatic > Marine > Hydrothermal vents | place: Mexico: Guaymas Basin | collected...
CACGAACTTTTTTTAGATCAATAGATAATAAATCATTCAAAAAAAAGAAAAAACTTTCATTAGGAAAAGATACTGTTTTTCAAATGAAACTATCTTTTGAAGAATATCCTGACGTTGTAATAAAATTACATACTATACATAGCGATTCTTTTTTAGAGGAAAGTAACACTAATGATTTAAAAATATTAGAAGTTGCTTCTATTTATAAGATGAAAATGATAACAAATGACCTTGCTTTTGAAATTTCTGCAAGAAGTATCGGAGTTGATGCTGAGTCAATTAAAGCAGATTCTATTTCTGATCCAGATAAAATTGATTTTGCAGCTACTTTTTATATTGAAGATTTAGATAATAAAGAAGATTTAAAAGAAGTTGGTAAGCAAATTTTTCAATCTAAAAATAAGTTTAATCAAATAACTTTAAAAGAAAGAAAAACAAAAGATCAAGAAACACCGTATGAAACTGGACGCGTTAAATATTACATTGTAAATGGTGCTGGTTTAATTGAAATGGATACAGGAAAAGATGCTTTTAAAGATTTAATTGTAAAACCTTTAAATTTAGAACAAAAGTTTTATACAAATTTATTAAGATCTCCTTTTAATATATTAGCTGTTACTGGTTCAACAGGGTCTGGTAAAACACTTTTAGCATTACAAGAAGGATTAAGACGTGTTAAAGACAAAAACTCTCCTATAACAGGTGTTATATATATGAGATACACGGTAAATACAACTGATAAATTTGCTGAATTAGGCTTTAGAAAAGGTGATGAAGACCAAAAACTTGGTTATTATAGTTACCCGTTATATTCAGCTATCAATTTTATTATTGATCAAAAATATCCTACAGTTGAAGGTGATGAGGGAACAAATAAGAGTTCTAAGAAAAATGAATTAACTGAAAAGTTTATTGAGGACCATAATGTAGAGGTTTATGATATAGCTCACGCAAGAGGTGTAACTTTTACGAATAAATTTATAATATTTGATGAGGTTCAAAATGCTCCTAATCAAATTTTAAAATTAATAGGTACAAGATGTGGAGAACATACACCAATTGTTCTTATGGGAGATTATAAGCAGGTAGATCATCCATTTTTAACGAAGAATAGAAACTCTCTGATATCTATGTTAAGAATTTCTGACCAAGGTGATCCTATGATTGCTGCAATAAAACTAACTACTACTGTTAGATCTGACATTGCAGAATGGTTTGATTTAAATTTAAGGTGAAGAAACCCCGCCCTAAAGGACGAGGCTTCTAATTAAACTTTTAAGTTTAAGAAGATTCGGCGTGACGAGTATCCCACCTGGCTTTCTGCTCCAGAAGCCATTTTTCATACTCAAGTATATTTCTCGCTGCATTTATATCGGCATTTTCTTTATGCCCACACTTTTTACAATGAAATACACTCTGACTCGTACGGTTTTTTCTACTTAAAGGACGATGCTTTCTTTCTTGAAAAAAGAGGTAAATTACTGAGTTAATATTATTTTTAATATTTTCTTTAGAGGCGAGTTATCTTTTTCCATAAGAGGTAACTTTTCTATAATAAATAATGAATCATCTTTTATTAACTCTAATTCTAATTTAGCCTGTTTTAGGTCAAGTTTGTTTTCTAATACGATATTTTTAAAAATTTCACTTTTGAATGTTAAAGATAAATCTATATGATTTCTATAGATTTCTTTAATTAAGTTAGAAAAATCAGACTCTTTTAGAAAAACATCAACAATTGAAGTCTCTTTTAGAACATTATTTACATAAGATTCTTTTTTTATTTCTTTAGTCTTCTCTTCTGATATACAAATCCTACTTATAGCATCTGCTTTACCAGTGTATTCTCTTGGAACCCATATAATTTGTATTATATTGTACTTAGTCTTCCAATATTTAGAGTTTATAACTTTTTTTCTTGTTTCAAATACAGAATACATATTGTCACAAAAGATAGTAATACTATCGTACTCGTGTGCAAATACTTTTAAAGCTTTTATTATTCCATAAGATTCAGCATCTTTTATATTAGATAAAGTTGATAGTTCTTCTTTTTTTTCAATACCTGTATTTAAATCTATAATACCTATTGATGTATATTTCATTTCTTGATGATAACTTGCATCTGTTATTATTAATCCCATTTTATTTTTCAATAGACAATCCTTTTGTTTTTATAATTATACTAAATATTTTGATATATTAACATTATTTAGTATAATTATAAAAACAAAAGGATTTCTTTGTTATCAAAATTTATAAAAACATATAATGATATAAAAAATAGAAAATATTTGAAAAGTATTAAAAGAATAAGGTCCATTTCTCAACAATTAAATGATTCTATTGATCTAATTTCTTATGTAAGAGAAAATATACATGATAAAGACAAGGTGTTCGCAGCTATAATCTATTCTATTAAAATCAATAAATCAATAAATATTTATGATACTCAATTACTTGGGGCATTATTATTATCTGAAGGTAATTTAATACAAATGAATACAGGTGAAGGAAAAACAATTACTTCTGTAATATCTGCTATATATATGTCTTTAAAAGGACATAAAGTAATAATCGTAACGACGAATGATTATCTTGTCTTAAGAGATTCTAATGTAAATAAAGAAGTCTTTGATTCTTTTGAATTGGATGTTGGAATTACTTCTGATAAATTCAATTTAATAGAAAAAAAAGCAAATTATTCTTGTAATATTATTTATACAACAGCCAGTCAGCTTGGATTTGATTATTTGAGAGATAACCAAGTTATGAAACTTGAAAATAAAGTTCAATGCTCTTTAGATTTTGTAATAATAGATGAGGTGGATTCTATTCTTATAGATGAAGCAACAGTTCCTTTAATTATATCAAAGGAAGATACAGTTATCAATACTAATCTAAAAAAAATAGATTCTTTTACAAAAATATTGAAATTAGGGGAAGTTATAAAAAGTAAAGACTTTATGGATGATTCTGTAGAGGAAACAAATGACTTTATATTGGAAGATACTTGTTATTTAACAGAACAAGGTCTTAGCAAAGCAGAAGAGTTTTTTAATTTAAAAAATAAGTTTTCCTTAGCAGATAAAGATAATATATATCATCACATTATTCAATCAATAGTATCTAATTATAAAATGACTAAAGGTGTTGAGTATATTGTAAAAAACAATGAAATTGTTCTTATCGATAAAAATACAGGAAGATTAGTTCCTGGCCGAAAAATATCAGGAGGGTTACATCAGGCATTAGAAGCAAAAGAAAATTTAACTATTTCATCAGAATATATAGCATCAGCAAGAATTACTTATCAAAGTTTTTTTAAAAAATTCAAAATTTTGTCAGGTATGAGTGGAACACTAATTACAGAAACTGAGGAATTTTCTACTATTTATAATTTAAGTCCAGTTGAAATAGAACCAAATAAACCTTTAAATCGTGAAGACCATAAAGATATTTTATTTAAAAACAAAGTTGATAAAGATGTATTCTTTTTTGATATAGTTGCAAAAGAACATAAAAAAGGACGTCCTATATTAATAGGAACTTCGTCAGTTAATGAAAATATATTTGTATATAATAAATTGAAAGAAATGAAAATAAAATGTACTATACTAAACGCTGAAAATGAATATGAGGAAGCTGATATAATATCAAAGGCAGGTAATTTTAATTCTGTTACAGTTGCTACTAATATGGCAGGTAGAGGTGTTGATATTGTTATTGATAAAGAATCTTTAAGTTTAGGTGGTTTATTAGTTATAGGTTATTCTAAAAACAATAATAGGCGTATAGATAATCAGTTAAAAGGAAGATCTGGAAGACAAGGTGATGTAGGTGAAAGTTTAATATTAGCATCTCTTGATGATGAGTTATTTAATAAATTTAATGATTTAGTAAATAAGATAAAGAAAACAAATAGAATTTTTGACGATAAAAATACTTCTTTTATATTAAATAGTGTACAAAGTAAATTAGAAGATGCAGGTTTTAGAAATAGAAAGAACTTAATGGATTTTGATGAAACACAATCAAAACAAATGTTTAATTTTTATAAATTAAGAGACCAAATATTATCTTATAATTATGATGAGATTGAAAATATGTTAAATACTATGATAGATAAGGTCTTAGAAGAAATGTCTTTAAATGGAAACATAGATAAAACAAAGTTTAAAAATATCTTTAATATTGATTATAATAAATCTATTTCAATAAAAGATAAGTTATTAAGTAAATTTAAATATATGAAAAGAGAGAGCTCTAAGGATATTTTAAGAGAATTATTTTTACAGAAATTAGATGAAAAATGGATATTGTTTTTAGAACAAATAGACTCTGTTTTAGATGGAATTAGTTTTGTGAGTAATATTCAAAAAGACCCAAAGATAGAATTTAAAAGAATAAGTTTTAATTTATATGGAAGATTTTTAAAAGATTTAAAATATGAAATTATTAAATCATTGATTTCTATAGAAGTTGACAAAGGAAACTCTGATGTGATAAAAGAGAGAACTATTTCTTTGTAATCTGCTTTAAAAAAGCATTTATAGAATTTAATTCTTTCATTTTTTCTGTTAATTCATAATCAGTTAAAGATAGCGTTGAAGAATCAGGATGATACAGTTTGGCTTTTAATTTAAAATGTTTCTTTAATTTTGTCTTTGTTAGATCCTTAATAGTACATTCTATAGATAAGAATCTTAATTCATAATCATAATCTCTTATTACTTTTTTTTTATAAAATTCTCTTTCTTTTTTAATATTATCAGTTTCTTTATAAAAATCTCTATTTTCTCTTGATTTTTTTATTCTTTCAGCTTCTTCAAAAATATTAAAAGCTTCTTTTTTCGTTTTAAACGTTCTTTCCTCTTCTGAAAAAACTCTTTTTGATTTAAATTTTTCTTTTCTTTTCTCTTCAAATATTTTGTTCTCTGTTTCTAAATAAAAATGAAGATGAAGATAAATATTAAATATAACAGTAAAGAATAGATTTAAATAGAATAATTCTAAAATAACTATATTTAAAAATGTATGTATTAAATATAGATAAATTGATGAATATATAAAGTTTTTGTTTAACGATGATAATAAAACATATTTATCTTTTGTTTGATTTATTAAAATTGGTATTGTAAATAATAGAGGAGATAGTAATAGTGTTAGTAAATATTCTGAATTAAAAAAGAATATAAATAATATTTCAATAAAAATTATAAAAGAAATAAAATAGCCTATTTTATTCATTTAATCCTCTATATTTAACTCAGATCTTTTAATGAATAGACATTTATTATGAATAACAAACTTTTCACCATCTAATAAACCATTTTTAGAAAAGGTTTCTTTAACAACACCAGTTGTATTTGTACTATTATCATCACACTGATACACCTTAAAGCTTCCAAATATAGATTTACTTACATTATCCTTAGTTGTATAAGAATATATCTTAACAAGTCCCTGAGCTGTTTTTGAAAATTCTTTAAATGAATATACTCCAGCTAAGCTTTCACGTCTTTCTTTTATAGAGCCTACACCAAAAAAAGGTGTTTCTTTAGGTGAACGTTTATAAATCCAAGAGTCAGGAGTTGATTCAATTTCTAAATGAGAAATTTTAAAAGTTATTTTTTCAGGTAAAGGTTTTTTAAAAAGAGAGCATCCTTGGAAGAATATTCCAAAGATAGTGATTGTTAATAATGTTTTTATCATTAGTTATTCTTCATCATTTTTGTTTTTGTTTTTGTTTTTGTTTTTGTTTTTCATTATGATAAAAGCTACAATCGTACCTATTATACCTCCGAAGAAAAAGTTTTTCATTAAATCAATAATTAGAGAAGAGTCCATATATTTACCTTTTTATAAGATTTTAGCAAAATATTTAAATTTAAGCAACCCCAAATATTATGGAGTTACTGCACCGATTGCTGCGGTTGTAGCACTTGATGTTACATAAGAAGAATAATCAAAAATATCAGAGTCAGCTTCATCAAATAAGAAAATAAATTTGAAAACTCTTTTTCCTTTTTCTATGACAGAAGGTTCCCAATCCGTACCGATTGAAATAGAGCTTAAAGAACCTTTTTTTAATGTGTTAATCCCATTATTTATTTCACCATCATATTTTATACGATTAGAAGTATATTTTTGAGAATTAGTTAATTCATAACCAGTCCATAAAGAAGTTCCTACTTTTATTTTATCAACATATTCAGCTGTTTCAAGCTTTGTTAAAAGTTCTTTATAGCTTAAATCTACATCTGAATAAGTTAAATACATCCAATAATTTGTACTATAACTTCTACCTTCGTGATTAAACATAGGTTCGTTATAAATTCTTTTTATATCTGTATTATGATTTATAGCAAGTTGATTTCTGATTATCATTCCTGGTGTACCTTGAATATCATGTTCAATCCAAGATGTAAGATCTATTTTAAAATAATCTTTTAAAGCATCAAATTCCATAGATTTAAAACTCGGTGCAGTTGAGTTCTCAGATATTGTTAAGAAATTATCTGTAGAACTATCATAACTAACCCAATTATCTTTTAAGTAAGGTTCATTTTCTCCCCACTCATAGTTCTGAACTAATTCAGTTGTACCATCTTCCTTAGTCTGTGTTTCAGTAACTTCATTACGTATCATAGCTGCATTTTTAACTCTAAAAACTTGCCAAGAATCTATTAAATCTTCAGATGTTTTTATAGCATAAGTTATATCTTTAATAACTAAACTCTGTGTAGTTGATAATGTTTGATTATTACTTGTAAAAGAACCAGCTATAGGATGATATTGATGTTCTGTAACAAGAACAGCATAAAGTTTTTTAACTCCATCGTTATAATCTTCTGAATTAGGTTTTAGTAAAAAATGTATACCTTTATGATCTCCATCTCCACTTATAATAAAACCTAAATTTGCAGGAGACTCAGTACCTAATAAATATTTATTTCTATTATATGTAATATTTTTTATCATATAAAGAAAAGAAGCATCTTTTTCTTCATCTATAAAAATTTGATCAAAATCAGGGTTTGTTTGTAATTCTTCAGATAAATTAATTTTAGGTCTTGCATGATCAGTTAAAACAGAATTTCTTATAGTATAAATAAATGTATCATCATTTGCTACTAAATATTCATTAATCGGTCTTAAATCTTCATCTGATTCTGTAAAAAATGCCTTACAAACATCATCCGAACAATTAGAATTACCGTTTCCATCAAGATTACTATCACTATCTAAACATTTAACTTCACTTTTAAGTAAGTTTTCAGGTGTTCCATAGCTATTATAATGAGAGTAAGTAGCTACACAAGGTTTATACTCAATACAAGCTGCTTCACAACTTTCAGATGAATAAAAACCTCCAAAATCCGGTTCTGGTCCTATTTTAGTGCTTGAATTTTTACATAAATAATTAAATTGTGAATCTCCAGAAGCAACTCCTTGAACTACTCCACCTTCACATTGAGATTGAGTATAAACCATTTGTTTTGCCATACAATAATGAAATTCATTAGAAGCATAAGATATTTTTAGGTTTTTTACTCGAAGACTGATTCCATAATCAGTATATTCTGTTTTAGTATCTGAAAATTTATACTCTTCACCCATTATTGTTGTGAAAAAAGGTCTCCAGAATTCAATTTTTCCATTATGTATAATTCTATCAACAGGAACAGTATATCTCAAAAGAGCTGAATTTACTGTAATCTTTGCTTTGTCAGCAATAACAGCAGGTGCATAATTAGTCTCATCTGTTACAGAATCAGTTATAGAATACATAAAATGAAGAGGTGTAGCTTTAAGTTTTGTAGCCCATTCTTCATCAGTTAAAGAAGATGGTGTTGGAAATTCAACTTCAAAAACAATTTTTTCAATCGGCATTTTTTCATGTCCTGTAAAATTAGCTTCTTTTGGATAAGTCCCAGATTCAGGAAATAAAGTGAAAGGTCCACCAATACTAACGTCTGAAGTAGGAACTCCAGGTACATTTATACCAATACAACTAAGATCTCCTGGTTCAGTATGACAATAAGCATCACAATCTCTTTTAACCGCTGCAATATCTAAATTTCTTGATGCACCTGTAACGGTACCAGCTAATGATCCTGGAAATCTTGCTGCCGCTTTACTTGCAATTGGGCAATAAAAAGAAGGTGTTAACTCTCTTGAGATAATACACTTAATAGTTGCAGAAGCTAATCTATTAGTCATTTCTGTAATTATAGCATCTAATCCACCATTATATAATTCACTTATAACACCAATATTCGCATCTATAATTCTTTCTCTTTGAGAGCTACTAATAGTTAAGTCTACATTATTATAAATTTTAGTTATATTTTGGTCTCTTTCTCTTAAACCCGTTTCATCATCCGCCAATAAAGGTGATTCTTGCATTTGTCTATGCATTATTCCTGGGCCTTCAGATAGAGGATTTTTCTTTGAAAGCATAAGTTGTCTTGTTTCTTTTACTGTATTACCTCTTCTACTTGTTTCAGCTTGAGCTCTTTTTTTCATATCTGTAGCCCTTGCTCTTTTTGAAGTTAAATTATCATCCATAACATAAGCTTTATATTCCAATTTATAAGCTTCTGCTGTAGCATCTTTACCACGAGGATCTTGATAGTCATAAGTACTACCCCAAGTAGCATTACCAGAAGAATCTGTTATTTCTACAAGACCTTTATCATTTTTTGTAATTGTACTTTCAACTGCACCAAGATTTACATTAAATTTTTTGGCTCCTCCAATATTGTCTTGAGGTAAAGTATCATCTTCAAATAATGTTTTTTCTGAAGCATTAATATCAGATATTGCTACTCCAGATGAAATTGTTACTGTGTTTGCATCCCAAAATTCAGCTTCTTCTGAAAATACCACGCTTGGACTAAAAATTAACACAGCTAAAGATGTTTTAATTAGTATCTTTTTCATTATTGTTTTCCTCCTCATTTTTTATTGGTATATAAATATCATTTGCTTGTAAAATTTTTACATATTTATAATATCTTTTATCAAGTTTCGATATTTTATCAAAAAAAGTTTCAACTGATGATAATCCTCTACTTAAATAATAAATTCTACAGCTATCCGGCTCAGGAATTGCATTTTTACATTTTACAAGTGCCATTGCAGGAACTTCTTTTATGTCATAAACTTCAAAAAATCTCGGATCTAATTTCATATGAAAATTATTTACTACATATTTTCTTTGTTTTATAGGATAAGAATTTAATTTATCTCTCCAAGATAGCATATAATCTTTATAGTCTTTTGGATACCCAATCATATATTGTTTTGTATTTAGATTTATCCCATTGTGTTGTAGAATTCCTATTTCTTGTAAAATATTAGTAACATCTAATTTAGGAACACTTTTAGAATAAAAATATAATAGATAATCAAAACCTCCCTTATTTTTATTTATAATATATCTAAGTTTTTTAATAAGGTCTTTTTTTTGAGATAAAGTCATTTCTGATGCAATAGGATCTATTCCTTCTGCTATTTCCAACATTTCTTCAGGTGAATTTGCTTTTTTTAGAGACTTTTCAATATCTTCCGAATAAATTCTTTTTTTATATGTATCTAGGTTATTTATGTTATTTATCTGAATATTTTTCAATTCTTCCATTACACTAAAAACCTTTTCTTTATATTGATTATTAGAAAGAGCCTTTCTTATTTTAAAGTTATTATCATTAGCAAAAACACTAATCGTTAAGATCAAAGAAGCTAAACCTATTTTTAATAATTTCATTTATTTATGTCCTTTTTTTCCACCATCACAAAAATATGCAAAAGCGTAATAATCTCTTCTTCCCCAAACAACGTATACAGCAGAATTAGCTGCTCCTGGTATATTTTTAGCTGTAGAAACAGTTACTCCCGTAGAACCGTTTTCATGTGCTTTACCTACAGTAGGATATGCTAACTGAAGTAAATATTGAGAATCTATTTGTAAAGGAAAATTTGACCATTTACACATAGTGTCTTGTATCGCCATATCTTTAACCTCTTTTGTAGCCTCTCCAGATATTCCAGCGAACATAAAATTAGCATTTGTTGATTTATATAAAAATGGTACAGGAGATAGAGTACTTCCTGCATGCATTAAACCTTGAATACCATACCATCTTAACTGTAAATCAGTAATCGGATCTCCACCGCTTGCATATCCACCAATCGGTGCATATCCATTACAACCATTAATAAAATAAAAAGTATCTCTAATCCCATTTAATTTAGATAAAGATGATTTTTCAAAATCTGTAACTTTATTTGAATCACCTATAAGATCATAATCTGTACTATCTCCTACTTCACCAGCTCCTGATACCTGAGACATATCTAAAGAAGAACCACTTTGATAACCTAATAATGCATTAGCTGATTCAGTAGCTATACAATCAAAAATAGATGACAATAATCCTTGAGGTGAAAACATTTCAATCATATGAGGAATCATCTTCATATAATAATAATCCTTCTTCCATGTAGGATCAAACTCAGATAAATAAGGAAAAGCTAAATTTCCTTTATGGAAACAAACAAAATTAAGCTTTTTTTTAAAAATCATTCCCATTATAGGTACATATAAAAAATGTGCATCACCTGTTTGACCTCTTGAAGTTGTATCATCTTCACTTGAATTTTGCAATGAATCACCTTTTAGTATAGATGAAACACTTGTAGCTAAAGTTAAATTAGCAAAAGGAAAATACATTGGTTTTTGTGTTTGTTCCACATAACCTAAAGGTTCTATCATATGAGCTTCTAACCCTATAGCACAATCTAAAATATTGTCATTACAACAAGTACCAACTTTCATATTCAATTCAAATTCTTTTAAAAAAAGATCCCATTGAGTTGATTCAAAAAGATTACTTAATGGATCTTGCAATTTAGTCTTTGTTTGAACACTTGCATTAAATCCACCACCTTCTGTTGTAGTTGGATTTCCACTATTATCTACAGTAGAAGCTGAAGAAGTTCCTGTATTTACATTTGTAGTTGTTGTATTTTCTGCAAAAGATAAGGAACTTGATACCATTATTATTAGAATAATATTTAAAATATTTTTAAACATGATTATACCTCTTAGTTATTGAATCTTGAATGTTGATATTGAGTTAACTTTCTTTTTTCTTTATACAAATTAACTTCAGATGGATAACATTTAATATTAAATCTATCTTCTTGTACTTTACTCGATGTATAAATATCAAGTTCAGGAAAAGCTTTCCTATAGTCTCGTATATCTCTGTCAGATATTAAATATAAACATTTACCTTCTCTTTCTTTATGTTCTAAATAATTTATTTGATTTAAACCATTAATATAATTTTTTCCAGAAATAAAACATAATGAAAATTCAGCACCCTTAGGAAGAGGAACTGTTATAAGATCCCCTTTCTTTCTTATAATTTTACCATAAGGACTATACATATTCTCTTTTAGGGTACTTGAGTCTATTTCTTCAGGATAAGACTTACCAATACTACATAATGGAAGCTCCGATTTATAAAAGGCCTTTTCAGCTATTGCTTTTTCAGCTGCTTTTCTAAAATCTTCTTTAGTTAGTTTAAAATTTTTAAATTCTTCTTTTATTTCATCCATTATATTTCTTTCTTCTATAGGATATGTTTTACCTATTACACCGAAATCATAATAAGGTGCTGGAACAAAAGAATAGTTTTTCTCATTAGAAAAAAGAAAAACTGGTAAAAATAGTAAAAATAGTGAGTATTTGATCATATCAATAACCTCTCTTTTTTCGATCTTCTCTTGCTTTACGAGATCTTTTAATTACTTTTATTTTAGCATGCAAATGTCTCATACCTTTTTCCATAAATTTAGTTGTTTTATTTTCTTCTAATTGTTGTTTACATACTTTAGTACCAATTTCTGAAATTTTAAATGTTTTTTCGAAATCTTTATCTATTTCTAATAGATATTTAGTTTTATATAAATATCCATAACAATAATTTTTTTCTAATAATAAATTTGCAAATGTAGGCAAATATAAATCGTGGTATTTTAAATAAGATGAATTCTTTTTAAAATATGAATAAGAACTTGACATAAATCCATTTTGATAAATAAAAGATATAATTGAATTTAATCCTTGATAAGCAGCTAAAACATTTTTATTATTAACAGTTGATTTATAGAAATATTTATAAGCTAATTTATATTTAGGTATTCTCATACCTGGAATAATCTTCCCATTTGCATCTATAGCGTCTCTTTTTTCAAAATAGAAATTTTTACAAGCTTCTATATAATCTGGATCATTTAAAGATTTTTTTACATAATTATCAAATATTTTTCTATTTACACCAGTAACTTTTATAAAATTCGAATTTATTTTTCGAATAAAAGCTTCATCTATAACATTCTTTTTTTTGATAATAACCTTAGATTCTTTCTTCTTTTTTAAAACATTATTAACATCATTAGCAGAAATAGAGCTAACTAAAATTACTGAAGACAATAAAAACGAAATACTCTTTTTTATCATAAGGCTATCCTTTTTTTTCTTATTATATCATTTTATTAATAATAATCTGTCTTATATTCTAATTAAAGAAATTACATTTTTCTAAAATGTCAATATAAAGTGAAGCTTGTTTATTTAAAAGTAAATTAAGAGCTTCTTCTTCCTCTATGTCTTTGCTAATACATTTTAGCCATAAATTATTTAAAATACAACCTTCTCTAATGTCTTTATCCCCTAACGAATAGCAAAAGCTATCTTCAATAACTAATGTATTGGCTTTATCAATTAGTCCATAATGTAAATAAAGATCTTGTAAAAAAACTCCTGTAGTTGAGTTAGTTAACTTTTTAAGTCCTTTATTATAAACAGTGTCAGCAAGAAGAATAGATTTTTCCGATTCACCTATTTTTTGATAATAAAGAGATTTAATTAAACCTTCATAAAACCCAAGGTATTTATCTCTTGAATTAAGTAACTTTGAAATAAGAGCAACATTACCATTTGCTTTATTTAATAAAAAGAAAGAAATATATTTATTATAAGTATTTCCCTTCTTTTTATATTTTTCCACAAGATAATTATTAAATGGTGTAGATATAGAAATATTGTTTTCTTTACTTAAATTAAAATCATTATTAGCATAAATTGTTGAAAACAATAATGTAATTAGTAAAAAATATCTCATATTCATTTAATCTTTTATAATTGCTTTTAATTCTGAAATAAGATCAGCGTATTCTTTAAGAGCACCTGGATCATTTTTCATAACAACTTCTTCACCAACTGGTGATTCTTCTATATTTACCTCTTCTGTTACAATTTTAAGCATAGGAGATTGTATATCTTTATCTAAGTTAGAAGAATCAGTAATCTTCTTTAACTTTTCTTTATTAGCAAGAATGTCATCTTCTAAATTAGAAATATTTGTTTCTATTAGTTTTTTTATATCTGGAGCAGAATTTATCTCTTTAATGAAGCTTTCCATTAAATCAAGATCTTCTTTTAATTTATTCTTTTGGTGAAGAATTTTTTCAACAGCTTTTTTTAAAATACCATCTTTAATTTTAGATATATTAGGAGAACCATCTTTCTTAAATAATTCCATTTTTTCAGCCAAATTTTCTCTAACAGTTATGTAGAGAAGATTTAGATCTTCATTTAAAAAATATATTTCTCTTTTGTTCTCTTTCGTATCTTTGTAAAACTCTTTAACATCTTCTTTTGAAAAATTACCCATCGGTTTATATCCTTTTCTTTTTGTTTATTATACAACATAAGAATGAAAAAACCTTTAGAGGTTTAAAAGAACTTAAGAAACTATATAAATATCGTTATCAAAAACACTTTTTGTTTTTCTCAAAATACCAGCTTCTGTTAAACCTGTTAATACAGTTTCAACAAATTGATAGTTATAATCAAACATTTCACAAAAATCATCTTTTGTAGCAAATTTATCTTCTTTTATATTTTGAAGATAATTAAGAACTTTCTCAATATAATCTGTATCTGTAGGATCTATAGTTTCAGGAATTTCTATTCTTTTGAAAAATTTATTTATCTCATGAATTAAATCCCAATCAACATTATCTTCATGAGTAATAATTTCCCAAGGAGGTAAATTTTCTTCTTCAGTAGATTCCCAAATTTTATCTTCCCAATCATTAGAACGATCGTCAAATAAATTTGCAAAACCCCAATCAGAAGAGCCCCAACTAGAAGAATAAGATTTTTGTTTTAAATCATCTTTATCATCAGTAGAAAGAGCTTTTTTCATTATATAAGGAGAAAAATCTTTCTCCTTGTCATAAAAAGATAAACTTTTTTCTATTAGTTTTATTAATGAATAAGCATAAGGTTCTAAAGAACTTAATTTTGCTTTATTCTTAAAACTATGTATAAGACCTTTTGTAGGTAAGCAGAAAGAAACTCCATGCATATCTCTATCAACAACAACATCTAAGTCATCGCAGACTCTATCACCTGTGTAAGCTATTTTAAAATTATTATCTTTAAATAACTGTTGTGATTCTTTTAATACAGAGAAATTTGGTTTATCATATTCAAATGATGCATCTTTCCCATAACCTTCATTAGTAACATCTAAATTAATAAAAAAGCATTTTTTAACTCTATCTTTATGCTCTTTTAAATATTCTTTGATACCATCAAATCCAACTTCTTCACCTTCTGTAAAAAGTATTTCTACTTGATCTAAATTTATTTGATCCAAAATTGCTAATATTGTAGCGTTAGTGATAGTGTTATCTAAAGCACCTTTAACGATATTTTCTTCTTCATTTATAGTTAACTCATATTTTTCTTTAGTAAACTTTTTTCTAAATTTACTTATAAGATCAAAATGAGACACTAAAATTGTTTTTGGTGATTCTAATTTATTAACTAAAATACCAACACCTTTTGTATATTCACAATTTAATTCATTTTCTTTCAATATATCTAATAACATATCTACTTTTGCTCCACCTTCTAAATCTTTAGCAGGTAAAGCAAGTCTATGGAATAATTCTAAAATAGTGTTTTTCATTTTAAACCTTTTTAACTTTTTGTCCATCTTAATATAAGTAAACCTTCTTCAGAATCTGTATCAGTATAAGAGCTTTCACCTTTATAAGATAATTTTTCATAAAGCGAGTCTTCTAATAAAACTTCTTCTATTGCAAATTTCTTTAAACCTTTTGGAATAGATTGTCCATCAGCTCCACAAGTTATATAATCAAAACCTAAATCAATAAATTTGTCTGCAGCTTCTAAATAACAATTCATAATATCAACAGTCTTATTTAAGTCTTTACCTAAAACTTCTAATGAATCAAAACATAAAATTGTTTCATCTTCATCATTAGTATAAGTCCATACCCAAGATTGTGCATAAATTTTATCTTTTTTCTTAACTATAAAGAAAGAAGAATCTACATTTTTATACCCATCAAATAAACAAGAAAAACCTGTCATATTAGGAACTTGACAACAATCAGTAATAAAACCAAGATATAACCCTGAAGTATCTTTTGTTTTGTCAATTAATTCATAAGAATAACTACCAACTTTTCCAGACAATAAAGGAACATTTTGTGTTTTAGATCTATTTTCCCATACAGATAATAATGAATTAACATCATTAATAGTAATTGGTCTTTTTAGAAATGTGCTAACTTCAGAAACATAATTTGGATTTGACTGAAGAATCATTTCTAATCCTTGAGACATTCTTTTATTAGTTTTTGAAACAGAAAGTAATTCTAAAATTATAGAAATAAAAGCTTCTCTTACATTTATTGAAGAAAGTTTTTTATTAAGAGACGTAATGTGTTTTCTAACATCTTTTTCATAACCACTTTCAACAATTTTTTTAGAGAAATCAATATCATGTAAAGATAAATCTCTATTTAAATCTATAATTTTTTTTATACTATCCTCACTAAAACCTTCCATTATAAAAGGTTCGTTTGTTCTTACTTTTTTATTGAAATTAGGTTCTATGTCATTCATAACTGAACCATACTTCATAATAAGATTTGAAGCATAAAATTTATTTGATATGCTTAATTTTGAGATTTGTTTTGATCCAAATAGAAATTCTAAAAAATGTAACTCTTTTGGATTAAATCTATCAGGATTAACAAAAAGCATAGTTAATTCTTCAGGAACTCTATTCCATACTTTTAACCAAGTTTTTTTTTGTTTACCGATAAAAGTATCTAAATCTTTAATAGAATAAAAAACTATCCAAGGGTTTTTAATAAAGAACTCTTGATTTTTTAAAGTAAAACCTAATTTCTTAGAGACATTTAAAAATGTTTCTTCCCAAGTCTCAGCTAATAGAACATTATCTTTCCAAATAGTGTCCCAAAGAACCATAGAATCTTCATCCGTATAAGTTCTTTTAAATGCTTGATCTAAAATTACTTTTGAATTTAAGATGAAAAGAATTTCTTCTAAACCAATTAAACCAAATTTTTCTATGTATTTTTTAATACGTTTAGGTTCTACACCCATTGTATTATCTGTAACATCAGTTTCTGGATGAATAAAAAATCCATTTGATAAAGAAAGACTCTCTAAAAAAGAAAGTTTTTCCCAAGCTTTATCATAAATAGGAGAAATGTTTTTAAAACACATCCAAATATAATCTAACTCTTCTTTATTGAACTTCTTAGTCCAAACTTTTTTTTGTTTTATGTAACTCATAAGTTACTCCTTTGTAAAAATATATCTTAAAGATATGTATTAATGTATTATAATGATACTATATATTTATATAAGATAAGGTAAAGAAAAGAGGTAGTTTTATTATTTTAATTTTATTTAAGATAAATGGAAATAAATATTGAAAGAATGAGAGAATAGTAAGCAATTATTATTAAAAAGTCTAATGTTAAGAAAATTAGACTTTTTAAAATTTTAATCAAGCCAAGACCAGTTTAAACCTACCATAAATTGGAAATTATCCGCATCTCTTGTAGAATATCTATAGTGTTTTATAGCATAATCTATATGAAATTCATTAGCACTTCTATATGTTAGAATCAAATTATTATCGTATCTATAAGAAACACCACTATCATAACTATCATCGAAATAGATTGAATTTTCAAACTCATAACCTATCTGCCATTTTTTATTTAAATTAAATGAATAACCTACAGAAAAATATGTACCAAATTGTGATGTTGTATTTACAGGAATAGCTTCCTCTATCTCTGTATCTTCTTCATCTGCTCTAAACTCATAATCATATAATAAGCCTGTTTCTAAAGCAAAGAAACCATAGGTTAAATTTTTACTAACACCAAGAACAACAGCACCTTTTAGGAAATTAGTATCACCTTCAACTAAATTTCCATTAATATCTTGTTTCCCTGAAAGATTTTGATATTCTATCTTCCATCTCCAGAAAATTTCATAGTCCTTATATCCCTCTGTAACAATTGGCATCTTTACACCTGTTGTAATTCCCCAAGAACTTGTATTAGCAACATCAACACCTTCAGCATGAGATTTATTATAGTTA
>Ga0256842_1001639_pt1 | contig 17530 bp, 18 predicted proteins | sample 4559240metaG_FD_185973 | JGI IMG/M metagenome (GOLD analysis project Ga0256842, IMG submission 185973) | Hydrothermal vent microbial communities from Guaymas Basin, Mexico - 4559-240 | ecosystem: Environmental > Aquatic > Marine > Hydrothermal vents | place: Mexico: Guaymas Basin | collected...
CGTCTATGAAATCAAATTGAAGATCTTCATGCAAGGATTTTATCATTACAATTATCTTAAACATTCGTGCAATTATGTAAACACAAAATTTGTAGACTCTTTCTGAGTCATTTATTGTATCTAGTGTAATCTCTTTTTGTAATGTTGACTTAATCATTAATAGATTAAGACTTATTTCACCATATTTATCCTTGGTTACTCGTACATGATGGTTAATATCGCCACTCATATATCGCAAAATCATCATAATATATGTGGGGTGGTATTTAGTGAAATCAACTCTTTTGAATTCGTTTATTAATTTATCTTCAACTAGATTTCTTTTATCCTCAATTGACTCTTGCGCCATGAGTTCAAAATGTAATTTTTGGGCAAGGATATAGTCTTTTCGTAATAATCTTAGTACTAATTTATCTTTTTCTTTTGAAGGCATTTGTTTCAACGCTTCCTTAAAATCTTTATCAATTTCCATGGCTAATATTTTAATTTAAACCCAATTGAAACCTCTTGCTCCATTATATCTTTAAGGGGAGTAATATTTGTGAATATTCTTTCATTACTACTTATTGAACCATTATCAATTTGTGATGCCTTTATTTTTCGAGGGAGTTCTATCACTGTAGCCACATTCACAAACTTTATTATGTTCGAAGAAATAAACTCTTCATCGTTTTCTTCGATATATGTTTTTATATAAGGACTAATGTTTTTTACAATTAATTTTCGGTTTTTTATATTTATAAAATTAGGATAATACCATTTATACTCTTCATCCATCAATCTATAATAGGCTTTATTAAGAGCTTTTGAATTAGCGAAATTAAATTCAATTCCAAATCTCCCAAAATTTACGACACCATAAGTTTTGATATTACTGATACCATTTATTCCATTTAACTTTTGTTTTGCAACTTCAGGAAAGCTTAAAATAGTGTTCTTTTCGTCTACAGAAATATTGTCAGAGCTAAGGTTTTTGAATTGAGCAAAAAGATTTAGCTCCACTCCAATAAATGCAGTTCCACTTTTATCCTCATTTACTTTTACTCTATTAATAATAGTAATACAAGAGCTAGTAAATAATAATAGTAGGACGCTAATTATAGTAATAAACCTATATTTATGCATTATTGCTTAATTATTTTGGCAGTATATTCCGAAATTCCGTCTTTATTATTTATCTTTAATACATACATACCATTAGCAAAATTTTCGAGAGAAATATTAGTGTTAATATTATTTCCTGATACTATTTTACTAACTACTAATTGCCCAGTAATGCTCCATATTTCTATAGTACGTTGACCTGTATTGTCAGACTTAATTGATAAATCTAAAACCCCATCAATTGGGTTTTGGTAATTTACAATCAAATTATTTGCAGCAATATTTCCAATGCTAGAAACAGTATTATCAATTTCTAATTTAAGAACAATAGGTAAGTGATCACTATGGTTATATAATGCATCCAATACGTTGGCTGGCACGCTATTATTTGTTCCGTAATTAATGGATTTATTAAAATGATTTCCATCGTTACCAATAGCTTTATACGAATTAGCTTTATAAGTAATGTGCTTATTCCCTTCTTTAATATCTTTGGAGATTAATATAAAATCGAATCTATCGTCAAGGCCTCCTCCTGCAGCACAACCATTACCACTTGAGTGTGTTGATTGTGTGTGCACATCGGCAAAGCTGCTTTTGTTGTTCCAATCGCCAGGAGTATTTATGGGATCAATAAAACGATAATTAACATCAGAATATTCTACTAAGTTTTTATATCCCTGTTCTGAGCTTTTGTATACGTTAAAGTCGCCCATAAACATATAATTGCCTTTATAATTATACTCTGTAAGATATTTCATGGCTGAGTCAGTCATAATATCTCTTTTGTTTCTGCCATCAGCATTATTGCTTGATTTTAGGTGAGCAACAATACAATTTATCCATGCCGTATCATGGTCCTGGGCCAAGTTTGGACTTTTATAATATAGGCGATAAAGTACAATATCTCTTACCGTATTCTGAATACTTTGTGCGTCAACATATACTATTTTTGCTTTATTATAATATAGCATATTTACCAAGTCACTACCATTAGTGTTTATGTAATCAGCTTTACCATACTGCTTTACTGAGTTTTTGTTCATTACAGAATCCAATAATCGCTGATGAATAAATGTTGACGATCCTAATTCGTTTACAGTAAAAATATCGGGCTTAATGTACTGAACAAGTGTTCTTAAATACGGTTCTTTATCTAAGTAACTATTGTTTGTAACGGTGCAATATGATGTGACGTTTCCGTAGTTCAATAGATTATATTGCATCATTATAATCTCGTCTTGCGCGAAGCTAAATATGGATGTAAATACTGCTACTATTATTAATATGCTTTTCTTCATGATAATTGGTTATTAAATTTTAAGCAAAAAAATATGCTTATTTTTTATATATGATATCAATATTTTTATTGATAGATTTTAGTTGATTTAAAAACTCTGTTTTCTCTCTTGGAGATATTAAAATGCTGCCACCTTTACCATAAGTAATCTCTAGTCTATCTAATGAGAACGCCGGAGCACTTAATGGGTTATTAGTTTCCTTTATTTTTGTAATAGTTTTTATATCAATATTTTCGTTAATAATAAATGAACTTTTAATATTTAAGTTATCTCCAGTAATGGTGTAATTTGTTGATTTATACAAAAGATATACAAGTACAAAAACCGAGATATTAATTCCAAAGGATAACCACTCCTTCTCTAAAATCATTTGTACCGAAACAGCTCCAATTACTAGAGTAATAAAGAGGGCTATTCCAATTCCTAATTTTGAAGGATAAGTGGTCATAAACAACAATGATTTAATTATGCTTGCTATTATCGTTTAATATTATCTATAGCATTCTGCAAACGTAATAAAGTTTCGTCCTTGCCAATAATGCTAATAATGTCGAACATATGAGGTCCTTTTCCTGCTCCAACTATACTAAGACGGAAAGCATTCATGACTTTACCCATTGGTAGTTCTTTAGCTTCAATCCATGCTTTCACAACTGTTTCGGTATTCTCGCTTGAGAAATCCTTTACATTTTGCAAAATAGTTTTAAGATCTGCCATCATTATTGGAGCATCTTCTTTCCAACGTTTTTTCACTGTTTTGGCATCGTATTCAGTAGGTGTTTCAAAAAAGAAATACGACTGATCATAAATATCATTTGTGAAATTTGCTCTATCCTTTACCAAGCTTACAATCTTTGCCAAAGGTAGGTTTTTGTATGATATGCCTTTATTATCAAGGATTTTTGCAAATTCCTCAGCAATAAATTCATCGCTATTGTTAATCATATATTGGTGGTTGAACCATTTTGCTTTTTCAGGATCAAAGCGAGCACCAGATTTATTTACTCTCTCCAAACTAAAAGCCTCAATAAGCTCTTCCATGCTAAAAATCTCTTGCTCAGTACCAGCATTCCAACCCAATAAGGCTAACATATTTATAAATGCATCAGCAAAGTATCCTTCTTCGCGGTAGCCCATTGATTTTTCACCTTCTGGATTAATCCACTGAGTAGGGAATACTGGGAAGCCCAATTTGTCGCCATCGCGTTTGCTAAGTTTACCATTGCCTGTTGGTTTTAAAAGCAGTGGTAGGTGAGCAAATTCTGGTGCATCCCAACCAAAAGCACGATAAAGCATTATGTGTAAAGGCATTGATGGTAGCCATTCTTCGCCACGTATTACATGTGATATTTCCATCAAATGGTCGTCTATAATATTTGCTAAATGATATGTTGGCATACCACTCGACTTAAAAAGAACTTTATCATCTAAAGTGGAAGTTTGCACTCTCACTTCGCCACGTACAATATCGTGCATTACTAATTCTTCGTTTTCTGGAGTTTTGAAACGCAAAACATAAACCTCACCATTGGCAATGCGCTCTTTTGCTGCTTCAATTCCTATGTTTTCTGAATTATTAAGTGATTTTCTATTGGCAGAGCTATATGTAAAAGTCTCTTTATTTGCTTCGGCTTCGGAACGAAATTTTGTAAGCTCTTCTGCTGTATCAAAAGCATAATAGGCATTGCCTGATTCAACTAATTTTTCAGCATATTCGCTATAGATGTCCTTTCGTTGGCTTTGGATATAAGGCCCGTAATTACCGCCTTTTTCGGGGCTCTCATCAAACTCAATTCCACACCACTTAAAAGCGTCAATAATATACTCCTGAGCACCTTCCACAAATCTTGTTTCGTCGGTATCCTCAACTCTGAGAATCATAGTGCCGCCATGTTTGCGAGCAAAAAGATAGTTGTATAATGCTGTACGTACACCTCCGATATGAAGTGGACCTGTTGGGCTTGGAGCAAATCTTACTCTTACGTTATTGATTGACATAGTAATATTATTGATTGATTTTACGAGCGGCAAAGATAATCAATACTATATCGTGCGAGAATGATTTATAGTATTATTTTATTTGATAATATTTTTTGCTAGAATACACCATAAGGAAGAATTAAGCAAAGTCTTAGATAAAACTGAAAATTAATTATCCTGTTTACGGAGATTGAAAATATGCACGAAAATATCTGGGGTTTAATTTATAGATAATCAAAGTGATATAAAATTGTAGTAAGTTTTGATAGCGTAATCGCAAATTACCTAAATAATTTGCGATTACGTTAAGATAATCTTGAAAAGGCAAATATTATTTTAAAAAATACGTTTTATTTTGCAGTGGTTCATTTACTTACCCTACATTTATGGTTTCATTTCAAGTATTGGTTGTGAGGAGTTATTTTTGTTCTCCTACTGTACTTTATTGATAATAATACTAATTAGGCAATAAAAATACTGCACTTATTATTATAACAATTGACAAAATCATAAACCAATGTAACTTGAATGTAATTATAACTTTTTCCATTATTTATTGTTTTAATTATGTGTGTTTCCATATCAAAGACAAAGAACTCAAAAAAAGGTTGTCAGAATTTATGCAAGAATATAGAAATATGTAGTAGTTTATTTTATTCTATTTTTATAATAATATGATATACTTTTGTTTACATAATAATTAATTTTTAAAAATTATGTCAAAAATAGCATTAATTACAGGAGCAAGTAGTGGAATTGGAGAACAATTGGCAAGAATTCACGCTGCTAGGGGTGGAGATTTATTTCTTGTTGCAAGGAATGAAATCCGACTAAATGAATTGAAAAAAGAACTGGAATCACAGCACGGAATTGTTGTAAATGTATATGCTAAAGATTTGACATTGGCAACAGCAGCTCAAGAGGTTTATGATGAACTTAAGAAATTAAATATAGAGATTGATTACCTAATTAATAATGCAGGTTTTGGCGGTATTGGTAAATTTCATGAAAGAAACCTAACCGAAGATATTTCTATGATTAATCTTAATATTAGTGCTTTGGTTAGTCTAACTCATTTATTTCTTAAGGATTTTGTTGCATGTAATTCAGGAAAAATCCTCAATGTATCGTCCACTGCTAGTCTAATGGCAGGGCCGTTGCAAGCGGTATACTTTGCTTCAAAAGCATTTGTAACTTCTTTTAGCAATGCTTTGGCCGAAGAGCTGCACGATACTAACATTAGCGTTACTAATCTTATGCCAGGTGCTACAGATACTAAGTTTGCAAAAGTCTCGGGTATGGATAATACAAAAATGTTTGATAGCTCAGTAAGTGCAAAAAGTGTTGCTCAAGATGGCTATGATGCCATGCTTAAATCTAAGCTTGATGTGGTTTCGGGTCTAACATTCGCCCAGCGAATAATGACAGCTATGATTCCATTCTCTCCAAAGAAAATAACCCTCACCCAGATTAGGAAAATGCAGGAAGTTAAACCTTAATGTCATTTTTATTTATATTTGGGTCTAGCGTCAGCGTCGTTCAAAGCGACACCGACGCTTAGTTTTTAGTTCAATGAACAAATTTTGAAAGTATAATCCTCCTCCTTCTTCCTCCCGATTCCTATCGGGGTCCTCCTGAGTTTTTACCGAAGGATCCTTTATCCTAGTTTTAAAATATAGAATCATTCTAAATAACAATTATTTCATTATTAAAAAATGTAAAGTTCGCTATATCAGAATATAATAAAACTAAATTAGCGTTATTTCGATAACAGCATTAAAAATTCTGACTCTACCGCTTTTGTAAACTGACATATCTCACGCATTGTTTGTCTCTGTTTAAACATATAAAATTATTTTTGTGCTGTTAAATTAAATTTCTAACAATCGTAGTATGAATACTTCTTCTTTATCTGTAAGTAAGTTTCTGTACAACTGGATATTAATGTTCGTTGTTTGGCTAGGTTTTACCACTTCGTTGGCGCCTGCAGAACTTATTACGGGGGCTGTAGTCAGCCTTATTGTAGTCGCCATGACTGCAAAATACTTAAATTGTTGTGGTTTAGATATCTTCTTGCCCAACAAACTCTTTTATATTTCAAAGTATATTGGAGTGTTTACAATTGCCCTTATTAAGTCAAATATTGATGTAGCTAAGAGAGTTCTTTCTCCAGCATTGCCTATTAACCCAGGTATTGTACAGATAGAAACCAAGCTCACCAACGAATTTGCAAAAATGGTATTGGCAAACACAATCACCCTTACACCGGGTACATTAACTGTGGATATGGTGGGCAACACCTATTACATTCACTGGATTGATGTTACTTCCGAGGATCCCATTGAGGCTCATAAGGAGATTGCTAAGCAATTCGAAGATATTTTACTTAAAATATTCAAATAATAATAGACATGAACATAGTTTTTATTATAACATTCAGTTTAATGCTATTGGGAGTAATCCTTAGCTTAGTACGATTTGTAAAAGGGCCTAGCTCTGCCGATCGTGTTGTTGCTTTGGACACCATGAGCATTATTGCCACAGCAGCTTTTGCACTGATGGCATTGGTTTTCGATAGATATATGTATATCGATATTGCATTAATTTATGCTGTACTTGGCTTCATAGGAGTTATTGTAATAGCAAGATATTTGGAGGGCGCACTATGATGGAAATATTAGAATATATAGGTTACGCATTTGTACTCATTGGAGGAATATTCCTTTTCTTGGGTTCACTAGGTATCTACCGTATGCCTGACGTATACAACAGACTACAGGCCGGAACAAAAGCTTCTACTATGGGAGCAATGAGTACTATTATGGGTGTAGGTTTGATTCAACCAGAATGGTTTTTCAAAACTTTGATAATAGTAATATTCATTGCAATAGCAAATCCACTGAGCTCACATGCTCTTGGCCGTGGTGCGTATAGAGCGAGTCTTACTCCTTTTATGAAGAAGAAGATGGATGCTTATGATAAGGAGTTTCACCAAAATAAGGAGGATTAAATTATGATATTATTCACAATCTCAATTGTCGTACTTGCTGTTATACTTATTGGTGTAGCAGTTTATGCGGTTATGCAAAAAGATTTACTTTTTGCCGTAATTGCCACAGGAGTTATGAGCCTTATTCTTTCGGTATTATTCTTCCTTATGCAAGCTCCTGATGTTGCTCTTACTGAAGCAGCTATCGGTATTGCTCTTACTACCATCATATTTGTTATTACCATTCGTAATACAAGTAGGAGAGAAGATGAAGTGCCTATTCTTAAAGAATCTGACGCTTCGGAAATGGATGATAAACAAAAAGCCAAAATTTAAAAAGATATTATTATGAGAAAACTATTAGTACTTTTTTTATTGGCAGTGATAGCATTTTCACTTTATAAGCCACTCTCAACCATAGAGTTTGGCGCTGATAGAATGGGCAGTATCGAAAATCCAACTACGGTTGGTGCTTATTACCTAAGCAAAACTCCTAGTGAGCTTTCTGTTGCCAACGTTATTACTGCTATTGTAGTAAATTATAGAGGTTTTGATACCTTGGGCGAGGTTTCTGTATTATTTCTTGCTGCTACAGGTTTAGGAAGCATCCTTTATCGACGTAGAAAAGAAGGTGAGCACAGCATATCTATCTCTAAACCTAGTTCGCAGCTGCTCCAAGCTGGTTCTAAACTTATTTACCCAGCAATTCTTGTGCTTGGTGCTTATGTGTTTATCCACGGTCACCTTACTCCAGGAGGAGGTTTCCAAGGGGGAGCAATTATAGCCACAGGTATTCTGCTTATGATGATGTCGTATAAGGATTTCCACTTAAACCACACTGTCCTTACTTGGATAGAGTCGCTTGCAGGAATCACCTTTGCTACCATAGGTATTGCAGGGTTAATTGTTGGCAAAACTTTCCTCGAAAATTTTATGCCAATAGGAACTCTTAACGATTTATTCTCTGGTGGTATTATTCCAATAATATATATTGCTGTTGGTTTTAAAGTAGCAGCAGAATTGGCGGGAGTACTAGATACCTTATTAAGCATTAAAGAAAAATAAGAGATATGGAAAATATAGATTTCAATCAAATATTAAGTATAGCGATTTATGGTTCAGCAGTGGGCCTTATCCTTATAGGATTATATGCTGTACTTATGAAAAAACACCTTACCAAAATCATAATAGGCCTTTCTATTATCGACGCAGGAATTCACCTTCTTTTTATTGCAATAGGATATATTAGTAATGGTACTTCTCCTATTTTTTCAGAAAAAGGTATAAGCCTCGTTAGCGAAGGAACAAAAATGGTGGATCCAGTGCCTCAGGCACTTGTACTAACTGCCATTGTTATTGGTTTTGGTGTTACAGCGGTGGCGCTTTCATTAGTAATTCGCCTATACCGTCATCATCAAACTGCTCGTATTGACCAAATAAAGACATTAAAATGGTAGTAAGTCCTGTACATTTTATCGCAGTGCCGCTATTGGCGGCCTTTCTGATGCCTATTTTGGCAAAAGTTAATAAAAATCTCCTGAGAATTGTTCCAGGGATTGTTCTAACTTACCTCGGCTATGTGTCGGTGGTACTTATGAATAGAGTTGCAACCGAGGGTACTATTATCGAAGTGCTTGCTGGTTGGTCTGCTCCTTGGGGTATTAACCTTGTTTATACTCCTTTTACGGGTTTCCTTGCTACTCTTATGATTGCAATGTCATTCCTAATTTGGCTTTATAGCTTTAAATTTAAGAAAGTAGATGATGAGCCAGCTTTAAAATATTTCATCCTACAGCTAATGCTTACTACCGGTTCGGTAGGACTAGTGCTTACTGGTGATATTTTCAACTTCTTCGTATTTATGGAGATTATCGCTCTTTCATCTTATGCTCTTACAGCTTTCTATCGTGATAGAAACGGTGCCGAAGCCGCTTTCAAATATCTTTTGATTGGTGCTTTTGCTTCCACATTATTCCTTTTGGCAATAGTGTTGCTTTATTCGCAAGTAGGAACTCTTAATATGGCAGAAATTTCTGTTAGAATGCATGATGTGCCAACATCAATGAAAGTAAGTATTCTTGTTCTATTCCTTGTGGGAATTGGTATTGAAGCCGAAATGTTTCCACTTAATGGTTGGGCTCCTGATGCTTATTCACAAGCTCCAAGTCCTGTAGGTGTTGCTTTTGCTGCTTTGGTAGTTAAAGCTGGTGTTTATGGTCTTGTACGTATTACTTATACTTTATTCGGCATCGAAGGTTCGGGCATTGGTCCTTTCCTTATTATTATGGGTGGTATCACTCTGGTAATGGCTGAGATTACTGCTCTAAAACAAACTTCACTAAAACGTATGCTTGCTTATTCAAGTATAGGTCAAATGGGATTTGTACTTATTGCTTTTGGTATAGGAACTCACGAAGCAGTTTTCGGAGCAATATTCTTAATGTTTAATCACGCAATTATTAAAGGCCTGCTTTTCATGTCGGGAAGCTACCTTGTATATAATACTCCTAATAAAGAAATCAAATATCTTTCGGGTTACGGAATGAAAATGCCAGTAATATCGCTGTTCTTTTCGCTTGGAGCTCTTGCAATAGTTGGTCTTCCTCCTTTCGCAGGATTCTGGAGTAAGTTATATATCCTTCTTGCTGCTGCCGATGGCGCACTTTACGGTTTAATAGCTCTTATTCTTGTGGTTAGTATTATCGAAATTGTTTATTACTTCCGCGTAGTTGGTCGTCTTTACTTTGGTAAACCTGCTGAGGGTAGTATTATGCGTAAGCCTACTGTTGGTGGTATGATTGCTATGTCAATTCTTGCAATTGCTATTTTAGTAGTTGGCTTTTATCCCGATATTATTACAGGATATATTGATGCTGCGGCTTCTTCAATTCTTAATACCGATGAGTATATAAAGAATGCTTTAGGAGCAGTAAATGAGTTAACCCCAGTTGAAAACATTATACAATAGAACCTATGAACAGTTTATTATTAATAATTCTTATACTATTGGGAGGAGCGATATTAGCTTATTTGGCTAAGCGCATTACTCCTATGCTAAGCAGTATTGTTAGCTTTCTGGCCATTAGTTCTGCAGCAGTGGTTTTCTTCACCATGACCTCGTCTACGGATGTTGTTACGGTAAGTGTTAGAAATTTCACCTTACAATTTGGTCTTAATGCCTACTCATGGGTATTTGCTGCAATGGTAATGGGTATTTCGGCACTAGTTTCACTATACAATATCGCTTATATGAGCGGCAAAGATCGCTTGGGATATTTCAACCTTAACTTTACCCTTGCCATTATGTCTATGATGGGTATTGTATTTGCCAACGATTGGATTTCGTTCTTTATCTTTTGGGAGATTATGACATGGTCATCGTTCCTAATTGTTGTTTATAACGGAATTGACGAAGGTAAAATTGGTACAAAATATATGATTTTTAGTGCCGTTGGTGGTTATGCTATGCTTATGGCAATAGTTATTACCAATAGCCAAATAGATAGTTTCTTAATTGCAGATTTAATAAATGCTTACCCAACCTTTGGTCACGGAATGCAGGCAATGATTGGTATCTTATTCCTAATAGGATTTTCAGTAAAAGCAGCAGTAATGCCACTTCACGTATGGGCACCACGCGCTTATTCTGATTCGCCAATGTCGTTTACAGCAATATTCTCGGGCTTACTTTCTAAAATGGGAATCTTCGGAATGGCTATTATGTTCATTTCTGTATTCTCGAAGGCTAGCATAGGCGATACATTTATTTATTCGCAAGTGATTGCTTGGCTAGGTGGAGTTACTGCGGTAATGGCTACTTTTTATGCTGTTATTCAGAAAGATGCTAAACGTCTTTTGGCTTATTCGTCAATTGCTCAGTTAGGTTATATAGTTACTGGTCTTGCAATAGGTACTAAGCTTTCTGTAATGTCGGCTTTATTCCTTGCAGTAATACACGCATTATATAAAGGTATACTATTTATGGCTGTTGGTGCTGTTGAGCGCCAGGCAGGCAGTACTAATTTGGAACAGCTAGGTGCTCTAATCCGCAAAATGCCTTGGACATTCTTCTCAGCTTTAATTGCTGCTATTGCTCTTGCTGGTATACCTCCATTAGGTGGTTTTGTTGGCAAGTGGATGCTTTATGAGTCAATGATTACTTCTACTAATCCTTCACATTTATTCTTAGTGATTCTTATTTTCCTTTCGTCAACAGCAGCTTTCCTTTATGTATATAGACTATTGTTTGGCCTTTTCTTAGGACAAGAGGAGCCAGAATGGGATCACGTAAAAGAAGCTCCAGCACCAATGGTTATTCCAATGGTACTTATGGCTTTAACCCTTATTCTTTTGGGTTATGCTCCAGGTTTATTATTTGAGCCAATTGCAAATGGTATGGAGTTTTTAGGATTCGAAAATGTAGGCTGGCAGATGAGCTCTTTGAGCAATATTTGGGGCGATACTGTTGATATGCAATATGTTTGGGGTAGTGTAGTTACGCTATTTGTACTTGGTGCAATATTCATTACCATCAAAAACAGAAAATCTACTCGCTACGTAACAACAAAAGACATTCATACTTCGGGAGAAATTCCTGAAGCTCATGAAAACCTAACTTATGCTGTGGATTTCTATAAGCCTTTCGAAAGAGCTATAGAGCCTGTAATGCGTAAAACTATGGATTTCTACTATAATCATTTTGGAAATGGTTTGGAGTCATTATTCGGATTCGTAAGAAAAATTTATACTGGTAATGGTCAAACATATGCCATGTATGTAGTTATTTTCTTAGTAATTCTATTATTAATTGGAGAACAAATTTTCAAGTAAACTAATATGGAAGATATTTTAAAATTATTAGGTGGGGCAGCTGCTACAATGCTTTTGGCTTTTGTGGTAGGAGCAACCTATGGTGGTTTGGTTCGTAAAATCATCGCTCGTACTCAAAATCGTGTTGGGCCACCTTGGTATCAAAATTTCGTTGATATCTCTAAGCTATATATGAAAGATACTGCTGTGCACCACGGTGTAATGCAGCATATTGGTCCTGCTTTTGCCATTACAGCATCGGTTACTGTACTTATGTTTGTACCTGTGCTTCGCGAGGGTGGTTGGTTTCCTTGGTTCGAGAATTTGAACTTCAAAGGCGACATAATCTTTCTTATTTATATGATGGTATTTGGTAGCTTGGGAATGGCTCTAGGAATAGGTCAAACGGGTAACCCTAATGCATCAATTGGTGTATCGCGTGGTTTGTCAATGATGGTAGGCTACGAAATTCCTTTCGTGCTTTCGTTGGTATCAGTAATGGTACAAACGCATACTACATCTATTACAGGATTAATGGAATGGCAAACTCAAAATGGTTGGCTAATGTTTGAAGCTCCTTTTGCTTTCATCACTATGCTATTGGCTATTTTAGGAATGTTCCATTATGCTCCATTTGATATTGCTCATGCTCCTTCGGAAATTGCTTCGGGACCTCCATCAGAGTTTGGTGGTAAATACCTTGCAATGATGATGACTAGTGGTAGCATCTTTGCTTTTGCAAAATTGGTATTCCTTGTGGACGTATTTATGAATGGTGCTAGCAACTTAGTAATGCTTGTTGTAAAAACACTATTACTTTATATGGTTCCTGTTCTTTACGGAGCAGTATCGCCACGTTATCGTACCGAGCAAGCAATACGTTATTTATGGGGATGGCCAGTTTTCTTTGGTATTATTGCCCTAATTTATTCAATTTACATTTAAGATAGAATTTCAAGATGGATACAAACGATAAAGGAGTAAGAAAAATAGTGGATATGATTACAGGCTTTGCCCGTAGCAATTCCTTATTTATGTTGGCCTATGGAACAGGTTGTGGAGATATTGAAATTCCACCAGCAATGACATCGCGCTACGATTGGGAGCGTTTTGGTTATCGTAAGATGGCAACACCTCGTCAGGCTGATGTTTTACTAATCTCAGGATACCTTGCTACTAAAACTCTTAAGAGAGTTATTCGCTCATACGAGCAAATGCAAGAGCCTAAATATGTAGTTGCTTTTGGTAGTTGTACTATCAATGGTGGTATGTATTGGGATTCGTATAATACCATAAAAATGCTAGACCATTATATCCCTGTTGATGTATATATCAACGGATGTATGCCTCGTCCCGAAGCTGTAATGAGTGGACTTTTTGACCTGCAAGAGCAGATTAAGAAAGGTGAGGCTAATGGAGCACAAAAATATCGCGAAAACCTTGAGTGGTACCGTGGTAATCAAAAGAAAGTAATCAAAAACTGGGTAATGCCAGAATATAATTGGTAAGATATTATGACAACAGAAAATAATAACTTAGAAAGAGAAGAAGCTGTAGTAGTAGCGTTAAAAGCTACTTTTCCAGATTTGACAGCAAGGGTGAAGCGAATTCGCCGTGTTGAAGCTTCTGTTAGCAAGGCTCTAACGCCATCGGTATTGGTGCATGCTAAAAATGTTCTTGGATATAAAGCCCTATCGCATATTTCGTGTGTGGATTGGATTGAGGATGAGCATTTCGAACTTGTTTATATTCTTTGGAATCCTGATGAGAAAATTCAGCTTTTGATAAAAACTCTTATCTCTCGCGAGAATGCTACAATGGAGAATATTGATACCATCTGGCGTCAGGCAAATACCTATCAGCGCGAAATGCGTGAGATGTTCGGTATTGAATTTCCTGGTTTTGTTGGGGCTAAAGAATTCTTGCTAGAAGATTGGGATGATATGCCTCCAATGCGACGCGATTTTGATACTAAGGAGTTTGTGAAAGAAGCATTTTTCCTTCGTCCGGGTCGTGAAGATGCCAAGGATGTTAGAGATACTATTGCTAAGCGTAGCAAGGAAGAGATTCCTGAGTTCGCTAAGAAATATTCTAGAGAGAAATAAATCCGTGATACCTTATAATATTTAATTATGATGAAGAGAGAAAAAGCAACAACGCTATATTTAGGACCTCAACACCCAGGTATCACCGGAAATATGATGGTGAAACTTAAAGTTGAAGGTGATACTATTGTAAATTCGACTACTCATGTAGGTTACCTACACCGAGGATTCGAGAAACTTATGGAGCGAAGAAATTGGCTACAGAGTTTTACAATTGTTTGTCGTATTTGTGTACCAGAGCCAGATCCTAATGAGGAAAACTATGCTCGTGCTGTAGAAGAAATCGAAGGCCGTGAGGTGCCAGAGCGCGCTCAATGGATTCGTACTCTTGTACTTGAGCTTGCTCGTATTGGTACATATTTATTATGGTTTGCTGGTCAAAGTGGCTCGGCAGGTCTTTATACTATGGGTCAGTGGAGTATTGGCGATAGAGATTATGTTCTTGATCTTTTTGAGGAACTTACTGGTGGTCGTGTTTACCATATGTATATTTGGCCAGGTGGAGTTCGTAGAGATTTACCAGAGGGTTTCGAAGCTAAAGTGCTTCAAACTATGGATTATCTTGAGAAAAGACTTATACAGTATGATAAGCTAATGTTTGATAATACTATCTTCCAAAAGCGTGCTATGGGTGTGGGTTGGATTGATCCTGAAAAAGCCATAGAATGGGGAGTAGTAGGAGCGCCATTACGTGCTGCTGGTATTGCTAGCGATGTTCGTAAGGACGATCCTTATGAGGTATATGATCAGCTTGATTTTGAAATGGGACATGCTACCACATCTGATGTATGGGGTAGAGCGCAGGTTCGTCGTTTTGAGTTGGAGCAGTCAATAAACCTTGTTCGTCAGATTATTGAAAAGATGCCTAAAGGTGAATATTATAACCGTATTCCAAACCCAATGAAGTGGGTTGTACCTGCTGGCGATGCTTATGTGAAAACTGAATCGGCTCGTGGTGAGTTTGGTTATTATGTGGTTAGCGACGGAACTAATAAGCCTCGCCGAGTTCACATCAAAGGCCCTGCTTATGTACACGCAATGACTCTGTTGGAAGATATGCTTAAAGGAGCAAACGTATCTGATGTGTCGTTCATTATGAACAGCCTTGGAACTTGCCCTCCAGAGATTGAAAGATAAGAATATCATTTTACGACTTATGAGTGCTCGCACTTTGAGGTTGGAATTATTATAGAAGATTAAAGACAAAATAATATGGCATTTTTTGATATAAAAGGATTAGTCAACCCATTATCAACTCTAAAGCAGTTTGGTAATAAGCCTCACACAGTTGAATATCCTAAAAAACATAAAGAAACTGCAGCTCGCTATCGTGGTCTGCATTTCAACGATTTAGAAGCTTGTATTGGTTGTGGAAACTGTTCTACAATTTGTATGAACGAGGCTATTGATATGATTACCCTTGCTGATATTGAAGGCAAAGGTGGTGATAGCGGTTTGCGTCCTCGTGTGGATAATGGTCGTTGTTGCTGGTGTGCTCTTTGTGTGGAGGTTTGCCCTACAGGTTCGCTAAATCTTACCAAAGAATATAATTATGTAACTAAGGATGCTGATGCTTTCCTTTGGACTCCTGGAGTTGATAATCCTGAGGGAAAAGATAATCTTTCGTTTACTTCGGATACTAATACATCATTATCATTATTTAGCCGTGTGCCAATGCCAGAAATGGATGGTAAAGAGCGTGTTAAATCATTTGCCGAAACAATGCTATATTATACCGAAGAGGCTGCTCGTGAGGAAGCTTCGCGTTGTATTTCTTGTAGTCTTTGTACAGAGGTTTGTCCTGATCATATGCATATTCCTGAGTATATTAATGCCATTGCTCAGGGCGAAGATGAGGATGCTATCCGTATTATTTACGACAATAACCCACTTGGTGAAATGTGTGGTAAGGTTTGTACTAGACGTTGTGAGGACGTTTGTGCACTTGAGGTTAGAGGTGAGGCTGTTGCCATCCGTTGGCTGAAAGAGTACGCTGTTGGTCGTGCCTCAACCGCCGAAATGCTTCAAGAGATTGTTAGCCCTGATATTCAGGCTCCTAATGGTAAAAAAGTTGGTATTATAGGAGCTGGACCTGCTGGTCTTACTGCTGGATATTACCTTGCTCTTAAAGGTTTTGATGTTACCATTTATGAAGGTCATGAGTATGCTGGTGGTATGGTTATGTACGGTATTCCTAAATATCGCTTACCAATGGATAGTCTGAATAAGCAAATTGACTATATGAAGAATATAGGTGTTAAAATAGAGTTTAATACTTATGTTGGTAAAGATATTTCTTTTGAAAAAATATATGAGGAAAATGATGCCATGTTTGTTGGTGTTGGATTCCAAAAGCCTTATGATATAGGTATTGATGGAGAGAAAGCCATAGGTGTTATTCCTGCAGTAAGTCTTCTGTTTGATGTAAATAATGGTTCTACTCCTGATGTTGGAAATAAAGTTGTTGTTATTGGTGGTGGTAATGTTGCCATTGATGGAGCTCGTGTTTCCAGAAGATTAGGTGCTGATGTTACTATCATGTATCGTCGTAGAGTAGCTGATATGCCTGCAGATTGGGAAGAGATTGAAGGAGCAGAGCACGAATCTGTAGAGATTATGCCTCAAACTATTCCTGTTGAAATTATTAGTGATGCTAATAATAGAGTTAAGGCTATTAAATATTTGAAAGCAGAAATGGTTTCTGATGGTAAAGGTGGTCGTCCACGTCCTGTGCCTATTGAAGGTAGCGAGACTATAATGGAATGTTCTACTGTAATTGGTGCTATCGGACAGGAAGCAGATTATGATTTTATTCCTGACGAATTCCGTAATAAGATGGAATTTAAATGGGGCAAAATGCTTGTAAACGATGATTTACAAACTGCAATACCTAAGATCTTTGCTGGTGGTGATGCTGTTAATAATACCGCTGATGCAATTAGCGCTATCGCTGATGGTTTCAATGCAGTGAAATCAATAGAGAAATTCTTGATGAAATAGATTCTTTGAATATATAATATAGAAAGTGCAAATCGTGTTTATTCATGGTTTGCACTTTTTTGTTATTGGGTATTGTAGTAGTTTAGATAATAATGTAATGTTTTAGAATATGCTCTTATACCAATTTGGTATCAAAATACGCTATAAATAAATTGGAATATATTTTTCTATTAGAAGGCGAAAATTATTTGCATAAAAGCCTGTACTGAGCATGTCGAAGTATAGCTATGGTAATAATTTTT
>Ga0256842_1001640_pt1 | contig 17528 bp, 14 predicted proteins | sample 4559240metaG_FD_185973 | JGI IMG/M metagenome (GOLD analysis project Ga0256842, IMG submission 185973) | Hydrothermal vent microbial communities from Guaymas Basin, Mexico - 4559-240 | ecosystem: Environmental > Aquatic > Marine > Hydrothermal vents | place: Mexico: Guaymas Basin | collected...
GATAAGCAAAGATTAAGAGATTAGCTGATTATCAGCTACAAATATCCAGATATAGGTTTAAAGCCCAAAATTCGTGCTGTGAAGCTGTTTTTGTTCAATAGAGGGCTTAGTTGTGATTACAGATGAGGAGATGAGGAAATTGACAATAGTAAGATAAGAATTTAGAATTTAAATTGGAAGCGGAAGGCTCCTGGTGGGGCCCCCGGACTTCAAATCCGGTGTACCGGGCTAAAACCCCGGTAGGTGGGTTCGATTCCCATGCGCTTCCGCCATTAGAATCTACTCAGAATAAAGAGTTTACTAGTGCTCCGTCAATCTTGATTTTCTTAAACAGGATACAAACGTTTAAGTTTTATCCAAGCGTTTTAGGGTATGAATCTCCAATCAACTTTTATGAGATTATTATACCAAAACTATTGTATAAATATTTTTATAGTGTATAATTAGTCACTATGAGAATGATAGACAGATCATTAATAAAAGAAAGTATAGAAGAATTGAAAGCACTTCAAAAGAAAGTTTCACACCGCCGTTTTGTTCCGCGTATACAGATGCTTATATTCCTAAAGGAATATCCCCGGAAGCCATTAAAAGAGATATCAGAATTACTTCATCTACATTATGAGACATTAAAGAAATGGTGGAAGAAATACAAAGAAGGTGGGTTAGAAGGGTTACTTGAGTGGAAAGTAAAAGGATATCCGGGGAAGATGAAGGAAGAACAACTTAAAGAATTTGAAAAAGAACTTAATGAGAAAGGATTTAGCAGTCAGAAAGAGATGATGAAGTGGATATATGAGAGATTTGGAATCGAATACTGCCAACAGGGGATATCGAATTTATTGAAGAGGATAGGAGCAAAGAAGAAAGTGGGACGGCCGATGAATGTGAAAAAGGATGAAAGGGAAGAAAGAAAATTCAAAGAAAAGAGATTTAGAGATAGCAAGAGAGAATCCAGATAAAGAAATTTTTTTGACGAATCCAGATTTGGACTGATGACTGATGTAGGTAGACAATAGAGAGGGAGAGGGATAAAACCGATAATTCCGAGGATAATGAAATTTGAATATAGATATTTATAGCAATACTGGTTTAAAATATCTCTTTAAGAAATTTCCATTATAATTTTATCATCAACAAACAAATGGCTGACTGATAGTTCCTTAATGAAAAATTTATAAAGTGAACGCCTAATTGGTATTATTTGAGGCTTTCGAAAATCATTTCGAACAGCCTTATAAGAGGATTAGAAAAAAAACTATTTATTTTTGTTCAATAATCTATAAAGAGTTGCTCGAGAGATTCCAAGAAGCCTTGCTGCCTTTGCTTTATTACCACCTGTGATTTTTAGGACTTCATTTATAAGCTCCATATTTATTGCTGCTCTATCCTCGGGGCTTGGTGGTTTTAGGTCTACCCTTCTATAGGAAAATATCTTTTCCGGCAGGTCAGAAAGCTCTATATAGTCTCTTCCGTCTGCCTGTGCCTGAACCATAGCATATTGGATGACATTCTGAAGTTCTCTTACATTTCCAGGCCATGGATAATTGACAAGAGCATTTAGGGCAGGATTTGATATATGTGAGATCTTTATAGAAAAGCTATTTGAGATATCTTTTAAAAATTTTTTCACAATCAAAGGGATATCTCCTTTTCTGTCTCTTAATGGAGGAAGCTTTATAGGGATAACAGAAATTCGATAAAAGAGGTCTTCCCTAAATCTACCTTCTTTCATTTCCTGTTCCAGATCTTTATTTGTAGCAGATATGATCCTCACATCTACCTTTATTGATCTTGTGGAACCAAGTCTCTCTACAACTCCGCTTTGTACCACCCTGAGCAGTTTTGCTTGCATAAGAGGACTTATGTCTCCAATTTCATCCAAAAAAATAGTTCCTCCATGTGCTAATTCAAAACGCCCTTTTTTTTCTCTTAATGCTCCTGTAAATGCTCCTTTTTCATATCCAAAAAGTTCGCTTTCTATAAGAGTGTCAGGGATGGCGCTGCAATTTACTGGAACAAAAGGGCCATTTCTACGGGAGCTGAGTTTGTGTATAGCTTCTGCAACAAGCTCTTTTCCAGTGCCAGATTCTCCATATATGAGCACAGGAAAACTCACTTTGGCTACACTTTGAATCTGTTGATATATCCTGCGCATCTTATCATCTTTTCCTACAATTCCCATAAACTCCTCTATTGCCTCTATCTCTTTTTCAAATTCTATCTGAGTCTTTACATCTTCAAAGGTAGCTACAACACCGGTGAGTTCGTTTTCACTATTCAGAATGGGCTTTACCCGTACATCCAGCATGTGTTTTTTCCCTCTTTTGTCTACAAATTCTAAGGGATAATGGATCATACTAAAGTTTGGAATGACTATTCCTTCTTTAAAAGCACACTTTTTTCCGCAAAATCCTCCAGAAAATACCTCATGGCAATCTTTGCCTATTACTTCCTCTTTCTTATATCCTGTAAGCTTCTCTGCTTCTTTATTAAACAAAAATATCTTTCTTTTCTTATCATGAGCCATGATAGCAAAAGGAAGATAATCTATTATTTCATGCATACTAATTACCCCTTTTTAGGATAAAAAGATGACCTCTGCAGTGACAATCACTTGAACCAAAGCCTTTAAAGTGTTTTCCTTTCATATTTTTATAACTTATGGTATTCCGCAAAATTTGATATTTTGTGGAATACTATAAAAGAGATAGTGCCTAAGCCTCCGATTTCGATCTTGCAATTATCCTTTAAGGTAAGAATCAGTATATATGCTCCACTTTTTGCTTGACATATTAGCCTTGACTTTATTTACCATATTAGGTTATTTTTTCAAAATATTATAAACACAAAAAAATTGTTGAGAGGAATGAGATATGGCCAGGAAGGTAGAACAAATTAGGAATGTCGCCTTAATTGCCCATGTGGGCTCTGGTAAGACCAGCTTAGGAGAAGCTATGCTTTTTAATGCAAAAGTTACAACAAGGATGGGAAGGGTGGATGATGGGAGTTCAAATTTTGACTTTGAACCAGAAGAAATAAAAAGAAAGATTACCATAAGTAGCGCCATTCATCATTGTGATTGGAAAAAACATTTTATAAACATCATAGATACCCCAGGTGATGATAATTTTCTTTCTGAGACAAAGCTTGCTCTTCAAGGAGCTGACGGAGTTGTTCTGGTAATAGATGCTACTGCTGGGGTCAAAGTGGGCACCGAAAAGGTGTGGGAATTTGCAGAAGAACTGAAGCTGCCAAAGCTTATATTTGTTAGCAAGATGGACAGGGAAAGAGCAGATTTTTATAAAGTAGTGCAAGAAGTGATAAATACTTTCCAAGCAAAGGCTACCCCTGTATTTATACCCTTAGGAGCAGAGGATAAGTTTCAAGGGCTTATAGATCTGATAAAAATGAAAGCGTATGTTTATGAAAAAGATGGAAGCGGAAGCTTTCAAGCATCTGATATACCATCAGATTTTGTAGAAACTGCTGAAGAGTGGCGAGAAAAGATGATCGAAAATATAGTGGAAGTAGATGATGAGCTTATGGAGAAGTACTTGGAAGGAGAAGAGCTAAGCCAGCAGGAGTTAGAAGAGGCTCTCTATAAGTCCATAAAGTCTCAGATCATTATACCAGTCACCTGTGGTGCTTCTGTGCTTAACATTGGTACAAGCCAGCTTATGGATCTGATTATTAATGGGATGCCATCTCCTGTAGAAAGAGGGCCTAAGGAAGGGGTTAAGCCAGGAACAAATGAGGTAGTAAAGAGATTTCCAAAAGAAGATGAGCCATTTTCTTCTCTTGTTTTTAAAACCGTGGCTGATCCATTTGCTGGAAGGCTTTCCATAATAAGGGTATTCTCTGGAAAGATAAGCTCTGATTCTACTGTTTATAATCCCAATAAAGACACAAACGAAAGAGTGGGACAGCTTCTTCTCATGGAAGGGAAAAAACAGCAGCCCATAGAAGATGCAGGTCCGGGAGAGATCGTAGCTGTTGCAAAGCTAAAAGACACGATCACTGGGGATACACTGTGTGATCCAAATGATCCAGTAGTATTTAAGCCAGTGGATGTGCTTCCTTCTGTTTTATCCTATGCAATTGGGGCAAAAGGAAAAGGAAGCGAAGATAAGCTATTTTCATCTCTTGCAAGGCTTGTAGAGGAAGATCCCTCATTAAAGTTAGACAGGGATCAGGCAAGTTCTGAGATAATCCTTTCTGGAAGAGGACAAATACACTTAGAGGTGGCCTGTGAGAAATTAAAAAGAAAATTTGGTGTAGAAGCAGAGCTTAAGCCTTTAAAGGTTCCATATAGAGAGACAATAAAGAAACCTGTAAAGGGAGTAATATATAGGCATAAAAAACAGACAGGTGGAAGAGGGCAATTTGCAGAGGTTCATTTTGATGTATTCCCATTGGAAAGAGGAGCAGGATTTGAGTTTAAAGAAGAGCTTACTGGTATGAATGTGCCCAGAAACTTTGTCCCTGCAGTAGAAAAGGGAGTTGTAGAAGCCCTGCAAAGTGGTATTCTTGCAGGATATCCAGTAGTGGATATAAAGGTGAGATTTTATGACGGAAAATCCCATGAAGTGGATTCATCTGATATGGCATTCAAGATAGCAGCAAGCATGTGTACTAAAAAAGCACTACAGGAGGCAAATCCTGTTTTACTTGAGCCTATTATGAAACTAGAAGTAACTGTACCAGAAGAGGTTATGGGAGATGTTATGGGAGATCTGACAGGAAGGAGAGGCAGAGTCTTGGGTATGGAAAGCAAAGGCAAGTATCAGGTGATAAAGGCAGAGGTTCCTATGTCAGAGATACTGAGATATGCCTTAGATCTGAATGCACTGACAGGTGGAAGAGGCACATTCAAGGTGGAATTTTCACACTATGAAGAGGTTCCTCCTCAACTTGCAGAAAAGATCATAGCTGAGGTAAAGAAGGAAAAGGAGAAAGAATAGAAAATCAGATTTAAGATATGAAAAAGGCGGCTATATTAGTAATAAGTGATAAGGCATCCTTGGGACAAAGAGAGGATAAAAGCGGAGAGGTGATTGCCGAGATTCTTGAACAAAATGGATTTGATGTGATTGAAAAGAAGATCGTGCCAGATGAAAAGGATCAAATTGTAGCTGTCCTGAAAGAGTGGTCAGAAAAAGAGGAAATCCCTTTGATTATTACCACGGGGGGCACAGGGGTCAGCCCAAGAGATGTGACCCCCCAAGCAACAAAAGAAGTGGTTGATTATGAGATTCCTGGTATTGCAGAAGCAATGAGGGCAAAGAGCTTGCAGATAACTCCACACGCTATGCTTTCAAGAGCAATAGCTGGCGTTAGAAAAAGATCTCTGATCATAAATCTTCCTGGTAGCCCATCTGGAGCAAAGGATAACCTGTTAGTAGTAATACCTGCTTTGGAACACGCCCTTTTAAAAATTTCTGGTGATACATCAGAGTGTGTGTAATCCTGCCATGTCTTATATAGAATGGAAAATAGAAGAAGATATAGGAATAGTTGTTATAAATAGGCCAGAGAAGAGAAATGCTCTAAATAAACAGGTAAGAGAAGAGCTTTTTCAAGCCTTAAAGGATATAGAAAAAAGGAGACCTCGAGCAATAATCATTACTGGTGTAAAGGATGTGTTTGTAGCAGGAGCAGATTTATATGTAATGAAAGACTATACTGAAAAAGAAGCCAAAGAAGCCTCTTTGCATGGATGCAGGATATTTTCTTTTATAGAAGAGATGGACATCCCAAGCATTGCAGCAATAAATGGCTGGGCATTAGGTGGTGGATTAGAGCTTGCGCTCTGTTGTGACATAAGGATATGCAGCGAAAATGCAAAATTAGGACAGCCTGAATTGAGGCTGGGAATAATCCCAGGTTATGGAGCAACATTCAGGCTTCCCAGAATAGTGGGTATGGGAATAGCAAAAGAGCTTATCCTTACAGGAAGGATTATAAGTGCTCAAGAAGCAAAGGAGATAGGACTTGTAAATAAGGTAGTTAAAAGAGATGAACTTATTGAAGAGGCGAAAAAAATAGCAAAGCAGATTTCTTCTGCCAAGATTGCTGTTTCTTATGCAAAAAAGGCAGTAAACAAGGCATTTGACATTTCTAAAGAAGATGCAATAGAATATATTTCTTTACTTTATGGAAGTCTTTACAATACTCACGATACAAAAGAAGGGATAAGTGCATACTTAGAAAAGAGAAGGCCCCAGTTTAAAGGTGAATAGGGAGGTAGTTTATATGAATAAGCCGGTGAAACTTACACCTCATCTCTATAAATTAGGGACAAACCAGTTTCCAGCTTATCTTTCAATTGGTGACATAGGGATGCTCATAGAAGGTGGGACAGGTCCTACTACTCAAATAATAGTTGAGCAAATAAAGAGGTTGGAATTTCCCGTAGAAAAGATCAAATATATTGCTCTTACTCATACTCATGCAGATCATATTGGCTCAATTCCCAGACTAAAAAAAACGTGGCCGTGGATAAAGGTTATCGGAAGTGTCAAGGGAGCAGAGATATTAAAAAATAATGGAATATTAAAAGAATTTCTGTGGATAGATAAAAATATTGCGGAGCTTATGAAGAAAAGAAATGAGATAAATAAAATACCAGAACCGCTTCAAGAATATGATTTTACTGTTAATGTTATCGTAAAAGAAGGGGATAAGATAGAGCTCGGTGATGGAATTGTTTGGCATGTTTATGAAGCTCCAGGTCATTCTCCATGCCATTTAGTATATTATGAAGAAAAAGAGAGTTCTTTAATCATAGGGGATGCCACAGGATTTTATGTGCCTGAAAAGGATGTATTTTGGCCCAATTATTTTGATTCTCTGAATGCTTATTTAGATTCTATCAAGAAACTATCCAAGCTTAAGGCAAAAATAGGTGCACTAAGTCATAACTGGGTTGTAACAGAAGATCTTGAAGGATACTTTAAAAAAGCAATAGAGGCTACTTTGGCATATCATGAGGAGATGATAAGCAGAATAAAAAAGGGAGAAGACAAAGAGAGTATAGCAGTAGAAAAAGCAAATTGGGTAAATAGCCTTACTGATGTTCAGCCATACAAGGTTATGCTAAATCTAAGTAGGCTTTTGATTAAGCGTTCCTTAGAAGCAGAAGAAAACAGAGGGGGAGATTAGTAATGGGTGAACAGAGAAAAACACCCCAGATAAAATCTACACAGATGCTAAAGGAAGTGATGAAGCAGCATTTTTATGAATTGGGTGAGGCTGCAAAGACAGGGAATAAAAAGATTGCTTGGTGCTCAAGTGTTGGACCAGCAGAACTAGCACTTGCCATGGGGTTTTTGGTATTCTATCCAGAGAATCACGCAGCAATCATGGGAGCAAACAGGACAGCTACTGATTATATCCCTATTGCTAATGCCTATGGATATTCCCCTGACATATGCTCTTATTTAACCAGTGATATTGGAGCATATCTTAAAGGTGAAACTCCTTTAAAAAAGGCTTATGGTATAGAGAAAGTGCCCAAGCCAGATGTGTTATTGTATAATACAAATCAGTGCAGGGATGTATATGATTGGTTTAGTTTTTATGCAAAGGAATTTAATGTCCCCATATTGGGAGTTAACACTCCCAGAAATCAAGCAGAGATAAGAGAAGATGTTGTAGAGGTTTGCGCAAGACAGATGGAAGAGATGGTCCCACATTTGGAAGAGATATCAGGCCAGAAATTCGATATAGATAGATTCAGAGAGGTATTGGCAGATTCTCTTAAGTGTTCTCTTCTGTGGGAGGATGTACTTAATACTGCAGCAAATATTCCTGCTCCTGCCACATTTTTTGATCACTGTGTCCACATGGGGCCTGCGGTAGTAATGAGAGGGAGAAAAGAGGCTATAAGATATTATGAAACTCTGCTTCAAGAACTAAAAGATAGGGTTAGGGATGGTATTGCTGCGGTTCCGGGAGAGAAACATCGTTTTTACTGGGATGGTATGCCCATATGGGGAAAATTGAGATTGTTAAGCAATACTTTTGCTGCACTTAACAGCGCAGTAGTGGTGAGCAGTTACTGTAACAGCTGGGTATTTTCTAAATTTGATCCTAAGGATCCTTTTAAGAGTATGGCCAGGGCCTATTGCTCTATTTTTATAAGTCAAGATGACAACTTTAAAGAAAGATACATTGCAGAGAAGGTAGAAAAGTTTAAGATAGATGGTATAATCTTTCACGATTCCAAGACCTGCCCAAATAATACAAACTGTAGATACGCCATGCCTCAGAGACTTCAAAAACAGTTGGGTATCCCGTTTCTTATAATAAATGGGGATCTAAATGATTTGAGATGTTTTTCAGAAGAGCAGACCATTACAAATATAGAGGCATTTGTGGAACAATTGGAGGAATAAAAGGATGAGCCGAATCTATGCAGGCATTGATGTAGGCAGTTGCACAACAAAGGCTGTCGTAATAAATGCAGAGGGCGAGATAATAGGCGCCCATGTGCAAAGGTCAGGCATAGATTACAGGCGTGCTGCACAGGAAACCTTAAAAAAGGCCTTAGGAAATATTGAGCCGAATGGAATTAAGATCGTATCCACAGGATACGGAAGACATAATGTGGATTTTGCTACAGGAAGAAAAACAGAAATCGCATGTCATGCAAAAGGAGGATTTAATTATTTGAGAAAAGGTCTTACTCTTGTAGATATAGGTGGGCAAGACAACAAGGTGATAAAGATAGATGATGAAGGAAAAAGAGTAGATTTTAGAATGAACAGAAAATGTGCTGCTGGAACTGGTGCTTTTATAGAAGAGATTGCTTATAAAATGAATCTACCTTTGGATATACTGGATTCTATGGCCAGAAAAGCAAAAAAGAGGTTTAAGATAGGAAGTTATTGCACCGTATTTGCATCCACAGAGATACTTTCCCACATAAGGGCAGGAGTTTCTGCAGAAGATCTGGTAAGAGGTGTATTTGAGTCTGTAATAGACAGAATAATGGAGATGATGCCCTTAAAAGGTAGAATCCTTATGTGCGGAGGGGTTGTAGAGCATTTCCCTATTATTGCAGAACTTCTTAGAGAAAGAATAGACGGAGAAGTAATTGTCCCTCCAAGGCCTCAGCTCACCGGAGCCTATGGTGCAGCACTCTTTGCAAAAGAGCTGGATAATAATAGATGAGAGCACCGTATAAAAGAGCTGGATTCAGGACTTATCTTCTTTTTATAGGTCTGTTTTCTCTTTCTTCTACTCCTTTCTGGATATTAGCAAGTCTTCCTTTCTTTTTTACTGGAATAGCCTTGAGGATATGGGCAAAAGGATGTCTTCATCAGATGCAGGAAATTACCACATCCGGTCCATACATGCTTATCAGGCATCCTTTTTACTTGGGAAATTTCTTTTTAGATATGAGTATATGTATTATGAGCGGATTTATTCCTCTTATGTTGTTATTTCCCTTTATGTGGTTGGGTATATATATACCCAAGATGAGAGAAGAAGAGGAAAGGATGATCAAGCAATTTGGAGTAGCCTATGAAGACTATAAAAAGAATGTTCCTATGTGTTTTCCTTTAACAAGACCAATCCTTAGTAAAGAGGGCTTTTCTTGGAAAAATCCAAATATCTTGGGTACAGAAATTCCAAGGACTTTGCGTTTTATATGCTATCCTCTTCTTTTTTTGAGCATATATGTATTAAAATCTCCTGAGACAGGGAAATATCCTCTTATAATGCTCTTGGCCTCTTCTATAGTATGCTTTTATCTTATGTCATTGGAAATAAAAAGATTGGCAAAACAAAAAAGGTCTTTTCTTAGCTTCAGTTTGATTAATCCAAATTATTTAATAATAGTTGCAATATGTCTTGGATTTTTTATTAGATGTTTAGAAATAGAATGAGATCCTATTATCTGGCCCTTAGGAATAGGGCTTATTTTTATTTCATTCTTCTTAAAGAATGTAATTTCTTCTTGGATAAGAACAGCAGGGCTCCTTACTATATTTGAATTGCCATGGCTTGCGTTACTTATATCTCCATTGTATCTTTCTCTTTTCTTAAAAAGAATCTCTTTTAAAAACAGGGAGATGTTCCAGTACGGATTATTAGCAATAGGTCTTTTCTTAGGGATCGTAAAAGAACTTTATTTATAACTGACCTTATGCAAAAGTTTTTTTCGTCTGCTCTGAGTCTCTCGGGCTGGTCTCTTCTGTAACTTATCTGCAGGGGATACCTGCCCTCTCCGCATTCCTGTCACTTAACTGTTAATCAAATATGCTTACCTATGGGCGGCTTGAATGTCTGGTAAAGGACTATGCTTGTTTTGGAGAGACTTGAGTGACGGGATACGGTTTCCTCCACAGATAAGCCCGAAACTTTTGCATAAGCTCAGTTATTAATGAGCTGTCTATCGTTCTCATAATGACTAATTATACACGATAAAGCGATTTATACAATAATTTTGGTATTACAGCATCTGAAGGTGGTTTATTATTTCTTCAACCAATACTGGTATGCCTTTAAAGCCCAAATATGGGGTATCATTAAGAAAGATCCGAGAAAGTATAGGATATGAAAACTGAATCAAAGGGATATTCATCTTTTTTGATATTGTCTTTTCTGTTTCGCTTCCAAATATAAGATCAACATCATATATGGCATTTTCAAACTCATGCATAGAAGCCTGAAACAAGACTTTTTCAGAAAGATCAGAAAAGTCATCACAAGCATTTACATTTACAAGCTTTATCATGCATCCAAGCTCCTTGCTCAAAAAATTAGAAATCCCTTTGACCTGAGCAAAGTCTCCAGAAACAGCAACAGGAAGATCATATAAGGTGTGAAGATACATGTGTGCTGGCTTTAGCGCATTAAGAATCCTTCTTTTTTCTCTTTGAAGAACTTTTTCTGTTCTTTTTTCAGAAATACCAAAGTGTTGTGCGACCTTTTTTAAAAATCTTTCACATAAGCTTATACCATAGGGATATTCTTCAAAAAAAATATAAGGAATACCAAACTCTTCTTTCATTTTTTCTGCAAGCCCTTTTCCATAACCAAACACTATATTCAGATCAGCCTTAGATGCATCCTTTATTTCTTTTATCCTTTCTGGAGGAAAAATAGAGTTTATTTTTATTCCAAAAAGAGAAAGCATCCTCTTTATCTCTTTTATATTTGCTTCTCCCATAGGGATATCTCTTTGAATGCCTATTATGTTTACAAGCAGAGAAGAATCTTTTTTCTTCTTTTCTTCTATCCATGGAAAAAGCTCTTCAAGAGCTTCTTCATATCCTTCCATCATCTTTCCTTTGTATCCACCACAGTCAAATACAAGATATGATACATCTGAAACAGAAGACTCCGAAATTATGCCTTCTATGTCATCACCAATTATAGAAGGAACACTTGCAGAAAGGATTATAAGATATTTGTCTTTCTTTTTATTTTTAAAAATAATCTCTATGCTCTTTTTAAGATGTTCATGTCCTCCAAATATCACGCTTCTTTCTCTGAGTGCTGAGACAGTAGAATTTGTCTTTCTGTATGAAAGCCTCTGGATATAATTTATTCCCCAGTGACAGCCAACAGGTGAATGAACAACTACAACTGCATCTTTCAGTCCACTTACAGCCCTAAATACTCCAAGAAGCTTGTCTGCCTGCATTGGATCAACAAAGCTCATCTTTCTTTCCCTCTCCATACATGTTTCATTATCCTTTCCCACCTAAGTTCATCAGGGATATCTGAGATAAGGGTGGGAAACCTTTCTTTGTGATAATCGTATTTAAAATAGATAAGGTCCCTCTTATAAGGCTTAGAGTTAAGAGCAGAAAGAATTATTTCTGCAAGCTTTTTTACCTGAGAAAAAGAGATCCTGAATGAAGAATATCCCATGTAATGAGGGCTTACAGATCTTATGCCACTGTTTTCATAAAACATCGTCCTTGATATGTCTGAAACAAGGACATCGCATATAACAAGCTCTATTTCTTTTTGCCTTATTGCATCAAGTTCTTCATCAATGTTCAGGTCAGTGTATATTGAAGGATTTGAGCTTATGTTTAAGCTTTCAATAAACTCTTTTACAACCTTTCTTGCTGTTTTCTTTGCCATTCCCCACCTTCTCCACCAAAGCGTATTTATCAGGATAAGCTCTATTCTGAGACCTAATTTTTCAAGAAGCTTTATAAAGATAGGAGTTGTATAAAGTGGGGTGCACACATAGGCTATCTTTTTTCCATAAAGCTCTTTTTTTGCCTCTTTAAGATCATTCCAAAGTTTTCTTTCAACTTCTCCAATAACTTGCTTTGCCTTTTCTTTAAGACCAAACCTTTCTCCAATGTCTATATAAAAGCTTTTTGCTCCACCTATTCCCACATATCTGTTTCCAAATGTATCAAATATGTAATCAATGCCAAATTTTTCTTTCATAAAAATTGCGCTTCTTTCACTTCTTCTCATAAAATTAAGCTCTGCCTTTGCAAGCCCTTTTATTTCCTTTACAGAACATCCAGGAAATGCTGCATTTACAGAAATTCCTATCTCTTTCAAAACAGACTTTATCTCTCTTATCTCTCCTTCAAGATCCTCAAACCAGTGAAATCTTCCGTATGTATCTATGTTTATAGATCTCTTTATCTTTTCCTTTGGTTCTTCAACAAGCTGGCTTATAACAGAAAACATGGTATCAAGCCTTCCGCATTTCTCTATTCCCCACTTGGGCTTTTTTTTCTCTTTCCATACCCTTATCAGGTCTTCTGCATGACGATTAAAATCATCAGTTCTTTCATCATCAGAAAATCCTGCTGAAGATGGTGTATAGATTATGTCTGCACTTATCTTATCCTTTGCCCTTTTTACAGCACTTACAACATCATCTCCTATTATTGCAGCAGGACATGATATGATCACTCCTATAAGCTCTGGCTTATAATACTTATCCGCATCAATAATTGCGTTGTAGAGTTTGTCCTCTGCACCATATATGATGTCTTTTTCATTAAGGTCTGTGCATGGAAATGGAGATGGATCAAAATCTTTTAGAAGATTTGTTCTTATTGCATCTGGTGGGACAAGCTTTGGAAAAAAAGCACAACCAACTGGCCCATGAAGAAGGGGAATAGCATTTTTTATCTCAGAGATAAAGCAATATGCTCCAAACATCTTACAATCAATGCTGTATCTACATGCATAAGAAAGCTTTGTTCCCCAAATCTGTCTTTTTACTTTTTTCATAGGTTTGACCTTTCGATACAGTCTTTAAGTGATATCTGCAGTATTTCTATTTTTCTTGTTTTTATACTTTGAGCATGTAGTATCTTTAGTGTACATTGTCAAGTATAACTGATAAACTCATCTGTAATCACAAAACTACCCCTTAAAAAGATAGTATAATTATAGGGACAAAAATTTAAGGGGGGTGAACCTATGGTAAAGAAAATTATACCAATACTGATTTAAAATAACCCTTTAGGAAAGTTTGGATATAATCTTATTACCACCAAAGAAATTGCTGGGTAATAGCTCTTTAGTTGAAAATTTATAAAAAGAATATCTAATTGGTATTGGTATTATATGGAAAAGATGGAGCTTAAGGAGCTAAAGGAAAAAACAAAACAGTGGGTAGAGTATTACAACAGCGAAAGACTACATCAATCTCTTGGTTACCCTACTATGGTAAGGAATGCAACAAAGTTGCAGTATGAACAAAAAATAGGTAGTTTTTTGTCCAAATATTGGGGAGCATTTCACTCCTCGGATAAAACTCAAACGTTTATATCCTACATACTACAGGTGATAAATATGTCTATATCAGATACTTATGCAGGAACAAATTCAGGAAGATCAAATACTGGAAGTTCGATCTGTTCGTCCACATCTTTTTCAACTTCAGGGCTTAATATTTTCCAGTAAGCCGGCTCAGAAACAAGCTTTTTAAGCATCCCGTGGTTTACAGAATGGCCTGACTTTTTTACCACAAAATGTCCTATTACTGGCTTGCCTAAAGTGGCAATATCTCCTATAAAATCCAATATCTTATGTCTTACACACTCATCCTCAAATCTTAGACCATCAGGATTCAATACTCTAAAGTTATCTAATACAATAGCATTATCTAAGGATCCTCCTTTAGCAAGTCCCATTTTTTTAAGAGCATCCACTTCATGTAAAAAACCAAATGTTCTTGCTCTGCTTATCTCGTTTATAAATTTTTTAGTAGAAAACTCAAACTTATAATTTTGACTCCTCAAAAGAGGATGATTGAATTCTATCATATATTCTATTTTTAATTCCTTTGAAGGATATGCCAGAATTAAAGAACTATTATATTCAAATCTAAAGGTCTTCTTTATGATAAAAAATTTTTTAAATGCATTCTGGACCAAGATGCCAGCATCCATTTGTATTAGAAACACAAATGGCGCCGCGCTTCCATCCATAGCCGGGACTTCTGGAGCATCTATTTCTATTATGGCATTATCTATTCCACATCCATAAAGTGCGGCTAAAAGATGTTCTACAGTCTGAACCTTATAGCCATTATATATTAAATTAGTAGCCCGTTCCGGAGCTACTACATTCTCAAATGATACAGGGATTTCTGGCTGGCCTGGAATATCCTTTCTTATAAATATTATCCCGGTATTAACAGGAGCAGGCTTTATCTTCATGTTTACCTTTTTTCCAGTATGAAGCCCTATTCCAACACATGATGTTTCTTTTTTTAAGGTGCGTTGTTTTAGGTCCATTTCGTCCTCCTGTGATTTTGAATCTCTATCTAATATAAGCAATTTTTATGCCTCAGTTTATAGGATGATTTTTCTTTACTTTTTTATTCAGCAACTTAAAAAAGTGTGGAAAAAAATACACACCTGCGTATATAAAAATACACACAAAAAAGCAAATTGAATTTTAGAGACCCAGTAGGTAATATATTCCTGAAATGGCAATTCTGATTTTATACATATTCATAAGCCTGCTTTTCTATTTTCCTGATCATAAATATAATCCGAACAGTTCATCAGGTGCTCTCAGACTTATCCGCATTAATTATCCTATATTTTATGATGACTTAGATTACAAAGATCTGAATACAGCCATAGAAAGAAATATGAAATTTCTTCTTCGTTTAAATCCCAATCTTAAATTCAGATATGGGAGGAAAAGCATATCAGTTAAACAGGTTATATTAACCCAAAAGCTGCTTTTAGAAATAATAAAAAGGAATCCCACCTTAGATGAATTGAACAGATTTATTATGGACAATTTTAAGGTATATAAAGCAGCTGGAATAAATGGTTCTGGAAAAGTGCTCTTTACAGGATATTTTGAACCGATATTTCTGGCCAGTCCAAAAAAAGACAAGGTCTATAAATACCCAATTTACAGAAGGCCAAAAGATCTTGTAGTAATTGATCTTTCCCCATTTGGGAGAAGATTTAAGGGCCAAAAGATAATAGCCAGGATAAAAGGCAAAAGAGTCCTTCCCTATTACTCCAGAGAACAGATTGAGCTAAAAAAGATACTTGCAGGAAAGAACTTAGAGATAGCGTATCTTAAAAGTTTTGTAGATGTGATTTTCTTGCAGATTCAAGGATCTGGGAAACTCAGATTTCCAGATGGAAGAGTTATAAATGTGGGTTACAGTATATCAAATGGCAGACCTTACAGAAGCATAGGAAGATATTTGATACAGCGGGGTTATATCACAAGAGATCAGCTCAGTATGCAGAAGATAAGGGAATTTTTAAATAACCATCCTGAACTGTGGCCAGAGCTGTGCAGATACAATCCCTCTTATGTGTTCTTTTCCCTGAGAAAGGATGGACCTTTTGGAAATATAAAAGTGCTGCTTACTCCTCAGAGATCCATTGCTACAGACTACAGGTTATTTCCAAAAGGGGCGCTTGCATTTATCAGAACCAAAAAGCCTATCTTAGATAAAAACGGAAATATAGTTAAATGGAAGAAATTTTGTAGGTTTGTGCTAAATCAAGACACAGGCGGAGCTATAAAAGGAGCAGGCAGGGTAGATATTTACTTTGGTACAGGGGAAAAAGCAGGAATAATGGCTGGAAGCATGAAACAGATAGGAGACCTGTACATTTTAATAAAAAGATCTCCATATGAAAAAGAGCTTCCTTTAATAAGGAAACTTAGAGAAATCTGCTACTTTCTTAAAAAGCGCCTGCATGTGTTGAACCAATCCTATCCGGTTTTTCCTTAGCTCATCCTCTTTGGTTAATATTTCCACATTATCGAAGAGTTCATCTACTGGCTCTTTCATAAGAATAAGATAGTTAATTGCAGCTATATAGTCCTGGCTTTCTATAGACTTATTTATCTTTTCTTTTACATCTAAGTATATCTTCCAAAGTCTTTGTTCTTGTGGGGTCTTAAAAAGAGACTCATTTACTTCGTACTTTTCCTTCTGTTTCTTTAAAATATTATTCACCCTTTTGGCAGTAAGAACCAATTCCTGAAATTTATCCTCTGCCTTTGAGATAAATTCCTGTATTTGTTTTATTCTATCCTTTAAAAAGGCAATCTGATCAAAAGAGACCGAAATTACCGCATCCACTGTTTCTGCGGGTATGCCCTCAGCTATTCTCATGAATCTATATCTGTCCTTAAAAAAGGTAATAACCTCTTCTTTTATCTGCTCTATCTCTGATTTGAGCCTTATCTTTTTGCTAATGATCTCAAGAGCTCTTGCTATAAGATCTTTCAAAGAAATTTGCCAGCCTTTATCTTCCAAGATTCTTATGATGGCAATTGCATGTCTTCTCAGACCAATAGGATCTGCACTTCCTGTAGGTTTTATTCCTATGCCAAAATATGCGCATATGGTATCCATACGATCTGCAATTCCTACAATTGCACCTATGGGAGAGTCTGGAAGCTTTTCAGATGAACCAACAGGAAGATAATGTTCATATATTGCATCACATATATGCATAGGATATCCTTCAAGTCTCGCGTATTCTCTTCCCATTATTCCTTGAAGATCTGGAAACTCTGAAACCATAAGGGTGGTGAGGTCACATTTGCAGAGTCTACACACCAGATTTGTATCTCTTTTAAGATCTGGTGCTATGAGGTCACATATATATTCTGCAAGCTCTGTAAACCTTTCTACTTTATCATAAGAAGTGCCAAGCTTGGCATGATAGATGATACCTTTCAGCTCTTCGAGCCTATCTAAAAGCGGGATTTTTTGATCTTCCTTAAAAAAGAATTCTGCATCTGCAAGTCTTGCCTTTAATACCCTTTCATGTCCTTTTTTTACTAACTCTGGATCTTTTGGTATTGTGTTGTTCACAGCAACAAAATTAGGCATCAGTTTATTACCTTCTTTTTCGTAAATCGGAAAATATTTCTGGTGTTCTTTCATAGGAGTAATAATCACAGGTTTTGGAAGGGTTAAAAATCTTTTTTCAAAACTACCGCATACAGGAAATGGATACTCCACAAGGTTGCTCACAGATTCCAGAAGTTCTGGATCTTCTTCAGGCTCTCCTTCAATCTTTTCT
>Ga0256842_1001641_pt1 | contig 17527 bp, 16 predicted proteins | sample 4559240metaG_FD_185973 | JGI IMG/M metagenome (GOLD analysis project Ga0256842, IMG submission 185973) | Hydrothermal vent microbial communities from Guaymas Basin, Mexico - 4559-240 | ecosystem: Environmental > Aquatic > Marine > Hydrothermal vents | place: Mexico: Guaymas Basin | collected...
TAAAATCAAAAAGATTAATTTTATGCCATCTCAATTTTTATATGAAGCTGGACTCGTTCCAAAAGATGAAGTTTATAGAGCTTTAGTTTTAAAAGATATGGATAAAGAAGATAAAAATAACAGATAGCTATCTAAGTAAGAACCTGAGTTCGACAATAGAATGCCCAAAGATAGGGTAAATAAATGGTGAGATTTTAAAAAATATACTAAAAAACCTAGCTGTAGCTAAGTTGAGAGGATAATTTTTAAAAGATTGCCGTTTAGTTGCCCTATATTTGGGTGTTTTTATTGTCAAACTCAGGTTAAGAGGACAAAAATTATAGAAGTCTATTCTTAAACCTCTTTCATACGAATTTTTCTTAATTCTATGAAATATGTATGCCCTAAATATATTATAAAAAAGACAGATGCAAAAAAGATAAAAAATGGGATAAGTGATAATAGATACAAAAATAATGTTTTTAATCTTAATGAATTAGAATTAAAGTATTTTATCTGTTTATCTTCATCTCTTGAACATAAAGTTGAACCAACATCGTAAGTTATCATTTTATGAAAAAAATAATACAGTGGAAAATTAAAAGCGATTATATTTATAACTGGTATAAAATACAGTGGTAAAAATAAAAAAAACATCATCAACATAAAAAAAGCCCATTTTATAGATGAAAATAAAGCTTCAATAATATTAGAGTATCCAATTATCTCAACATCTTGATAATGCCTAAATTGTAACTCTTTTAAAATAAAAGGTGTTAAAAAACCTATAATAACAACAGATATAAAAATGGAAAGATAAAGCATCAGAAGACTACCTATAGTATATACTAAGAACGATGCTATCCATGAAGTTACTGTATAGTTCATAAGAAATTGTATGATTGAACTTCCAGCTAATGTTGCTTGAAAAGTATCTGTATGTGGTATACCATTTTGGATAGTTGTTTCGGCAGTAGATACTTCTACATTTCCCAACTGCTCTAAACCTACTCCAGCTAAAATAAAAAAGCTGAAATATATAACAATGAGACTTAGTATAAAAGGTATAACTGAATACTTCAGCATCTTTATACTAAAAAGGTCTTTTAAACTTTTTATCAGTAAATTTTCTACATTCATAGTCTAAAATCCTCTTTTTAGTTTAAAAATAATTGTAAAAATGAAGATTAAAGGTCTCGTTCTATCACTCTTTTAAAAGTATTAAAGTAGTTATCTTGTAACTCTTCCATACTCATAGAAACATCATTTATCTTGATGCTATCTCCACCAACTGTTCCGATTTTTTCACAAGTAAGACCATTTAACATAGATTCAAAAGCTTCACAATTTTCTGCTTTTACTTCGATAATAGCACGACTCATAGACTCAGCGAAAATATCTCTTTCATCATCTACTTTCATAGCCACATCACAACCTAAACCTGATGTTGCACACATTTTTGCTAATGCTATAGCTACACCACCACTAGATGCATCTTTTGAACACTCTAATAGATGTTTTTTATTTGCTTCTATCACTAAATCCCAAAGTGCTAACTCTTTTTTATAGTCTATGGTTGGCATCTCACCAGCAACAGTTCCACAAATCTCTTTCATATAAAGAGAACCACCAAATTCAGACTTACTATCACCTACTAGGTAAAGGCTACTTCCATCATTTTGGAAACTTGACATAAGAACATTATTTTGGTCATCATTAACACCAACAGTAGCGATTGATGGAGTTGGGAAAACACTTACACCATTTGTTTCATTATAAAGTGAAACATTTCCACCGATAACTGGAGTATTTAACTCTGCACAAGCCTCTTTTATACCCTCACAAGCTTGACCAAACTGCCACATAACTTCAGGGTTTTCAGGGTTACCAAAATTTAAACAGTCAGTAATAGCTAAAGGTCTTGCACCACTCATAGCAACATTTCTACCAGCTTCTATAGTCGCTGCTGCTCCACCATTTTTAGGGTCAACATAACAGTAACGAACATTACAATCAGCAGACATAGCTAGTGCTTTTCCATTCTCTTTTACACGAACAACAGATGCATCTAACATCCCACCATTTTTGATAGTATTAGTTTGTACCATAGAATCATACTGAGTATATATCCACGATTTATCTACAACTTCCATAGATTTTGTAAGTGTTTGAAATGCTTCTTGGTTGCTTACTTTTGCAAAATCATTTATAGTAACTGATTTAAGTGCATCTAAATAAGCTGGTTTACTCATAGGACGATTTAACTCAGGTGCTTCTTCACTAACTGGGTCAACTGGTACTTCTGCACATTTTTCACCGTGCCAAAAAAGTTCCATATTGCCAGTATCTGTCACTTCACCAACAACAGCAGCATCTAAATCCCATTTTTCAAAGATGTCGATAATAGCTTGTTCTGAACCTTTTTTAGCACATAAAAGCATTCGCTCTTGTGATTCACTAAGCATAAAGTCATAAGGTGTCATACCCTCTTCCCTTGCAGGAACTTTATCAAGATGCATAATCATACCTGAACCACTTCTTCCAGCCATCTCAAAAGATGAACTTGTAAGTCCAGCAGCACCCATATCTTGGATACCTACAACATGGTCAGTTTTGAAAAGTTCCATACAAGCTTCAAGTAAAAGTTTTTCAGTAAAAGGGTCACCAACTTGAACAGTTGGACGAAGTGATTTAGACTCTTCTGTAAAGCTATCACTACTCATAACAGCCCCACCTAGCCCATCACGACCAGTTTTTGCACCAACATACATTACAGGATTACCAATACCCTCAGCAACACCTAGAAAAATCTCATCTGATTTACAGATACCAAGATTGAAAGCATTTACTAAGATATTGCCATTATAACACTCATCAAAACTAACTTCACCACCAATAGTTGGAACACCCATACAGTTACCATAACCACCGATGCCCTCAGTTACACCACGAACTAAGTATCTTTGATGAGCTGATGTTTTGTCATCATTTAGAACATTACCAAATCTTAGTGCATTTAGAGATGCAATAGGTCTAGCACCCATAGTAAATACATCTCTCATAATCCCACCAACACCAGTTGCAGCACCTTGATAAGGTTCTATAAAACTTGGGTGATTATGCGATTCCATTTTAAAAACAGCAGCATAACCATCACCAATATCTATAACACCAGCATTTTCACCTGGACCTTGGATAACCCATGGAGCTTTTGTTGGAAAACCTTTTAAGTGTACTTTAGATGATTTATAAGAACAGTGTTCACTCCACATAGCTGAAAAAATACCTAACTCAACTAAGTTTGGCTCACGCTTCAAAATCTCTTTTATATGTGTGTAATCTTCTTGAGATAACTTATGGTTTGCTAATTGTGCATCTATATCTGCTAATTGTTCATTCAATGGAAAATCCTAAATTATGGTTTTAAAAATAGATTATATCAAAATGTCAAATTTTTATTCAACTTTTTCAAAATCTTCTATATATTTACTTAAAGATGTAGAATCATCTATACTATCTATGCGTTCTTTTGTTTCTAAAAACTTATCTAAATTATCTAAAAATAGATCTATCAATACTGGATCAAAATGCCTACCTCTTTCTTCTTTAAAAAGATTTACTATTTTCTCAATAGACCAAGCTTTTTTATAAACTCTATCTGAACCTAAAGCATCAAAAACATCAGCAATAGCAGTAATTCGTCCATAAATATGAATCTCTTCACCCTTAATACCACGAGGGTAACCACCTCCAGCATATTTCTCATGATGTTCATAAGCTACAATAGATGCTACTTTAAATATAGATCTATTTGAATGTTTTAACATTTCATGCCCTATTTCAGCATGAGCTTTCATAACTTCAAACTCTTTATCTGTAAATCTTCCAGGTTTATTTAGTATTCTATCTGGTATACCAATCTTACCTATATCATGCATAGGTGATGCATTTTTAAGTAGTAAAGATTCCTCTACACTCATTCCATAAAATCTTGCTAACATATAAGAGTATTCTGCAACCCTTTTTACATGATTACCTGTTTCTTTTGAACGCTCTTCAGCAATAGCACCAAGAGTAAAAATAATCTCTCTTTGAGTATCTTCAAGTTCATCATTTAACTCTCTTATCTCATGAGTAGCTTCTTGAACTTTTTTCTCAATAATTGCAGATTTTTCTCTCTCTTGTGATAATAACTCTTCAGCAATATACATATGAGAATCGATTAATTTACTAATTTGAGATATTTCATCATCTGCTTCATAAGACATATGCATAACACCATCTCTTTTTCTTGATAGAAATTCAAAAAATGAATTCATACCATTTTCCAAAAGATGTAACTGAGCCAAGATGGATTTTGCGACTTTACTATTTATATAGTACATAAATATAAATATACAAATAACTAACGATATAACTAAAGTTCTTCTTTCTTCTATAACTTTTGTTAATTCTTCTGTTCTTTTTTGAGAAATACACTCAATCTGAGAGTTTAAGGTGCTAAGTTCATTAAAGATAATATTACTTGTTGTTGTAAGTGCCGAAACTGCATACATACCATCTTCAAAGCTATCTTTAACTTCAGATTCTAGTGAATCTGTTATATCTTTATAACCAATAAGTCTTTTTTTTATCCTATTTATAGTTTCAAAACTATCTTTAGAATCTTTTAAAAATTGATGACTCTTTAATAGATTCAAATTTTCAACAATAATAGTATAAATTTTTTCACTTTTATCATTATAATCTTTTTTATGAGATAAAGAATTTTCAATAGTAAGATAATCAAGTGATTTTAAATTTTTATTAATCATACCTGCATAATGATTTACTTGCTTATATTCATTATGATTCTTATCTAAGTTTTTAAGTGTATAGGAACTTGTTATAGCAAAAGTCATAATCAATGATGCCACCAATAAAATAGATAAGTAAAAAACTAAATTTATTTTATGAATTAGTTTTAATTTATTTAATAAATTTTTCATTTAGTAATTCACATTCAACTTAAAATATATAGATTTTAATTTTTTTAATTCATCTATTTCTGTCATATTATTTATGCTTTTACTTTCTCCAATAAACCAACCACTATTACTATAATCGTAATCAATTTGAATATAACCTAAGCGTAAATTAGCATAACGATTTATCACATACATCATATATGTTTCATATGCATTTCCTCTAGTTGAAAGCTTATTGTAAAGATCATATGAACCCTGAGTTAAACTAACCCAGTTTTTACTCCCATGATTGTATTCAAATCCAAACTTATACCTCTGCTTATCTCCAAAACCATATCTAGTACCTAACCAAATAGCATCTCCTGACTTAGATGAGTTATCTCCTACTGCATTTAGCAATCCACCATAATTTTTATAAGTTTGTGTATTGGGATTTGTTTCTACATGACCATAATGTAAAAATAAATCAATATTTGAATTTTTAAGATTTCTTACTTCAACCATTGCCCCATACATATCTACATCACCTATATTTACATTTTCTTCTATATCTAATTGATTTGCTATGATATTATCTATCTTAGAGTAACTTAATTGGATAAGTGAATTTTTTATGTTTGGTATAGTAGTATCAAAAAATAATCCATAAACATTTGTATCTTTTATATCATTATCTGAAGCACCGATATAAGCATTTCCGACAGTTGTTGAGTTTTCAGTATATCCAAATCCTTTTGCATAACCAAATCTAAAAAAACTACTTTTGTTTGATATTAATTTAGATGCATCCAATGTAAAAACAATTCCATCTGCTGCACCATCATAAAGAAGTGCTGAATAAGTAGCTTTTCTTGATGTATTGTCCTTAAATTGATGAGATGGACCATCTGAACTTGGTTGACGACCAACAGTTATAGCCATTGGGATATAACTATTTTTATTGAAAAACCAATCCAAATAAGCTCTTTCTACATATAAAGAACTATCAGAAGGTACACGACCTTGCATATTATCATAATTACTATATAAGTGTTTTGTTCCACTACCCCAGTACTTAAACATAGAAAGGCGAGTATAAATTTTCATATCTGATGTAACATCTGCATTCATATTTAACATCAGTTTGTTACTCCACATATTGCTATTAGTAACCTTATGCCCATCAGTATATTCTTTAGAAAAATTATCTATAGATGTCTTAAAAGTAACACCAAATTTTAATTTGTCTTCTAAAGTTCTAGTTTCTGTATTTTCTGCAAAATCGTATAGTTCATCAACATACTGTTCATCTTCTTTTTGTTTACTTTGAACTATAATTTGATTTTCTTTGAGTTCAGAGACACTTGTTTTTAACAATTCAACCTCTTTTAAAAGTTTTTCTATAATTAAATCTCTTGAATCTGTAGCATTTAATAATGTTGCTAAAAAAAACATAGTTATATATTTATACATTTAAAATCCCCCTGCAACTGTTGGCTTATCAGAATCAATGGCATGATTGATAAGATATTCTTCTAAACTTATTTTAATAGCATCATCTAAAGTATCTATTTTATAGCGCTTCATTTTTCTTTCTGATTTAAAAACTCGCTTCCATTGTATAGCTGCTTTAGAACCAGCAGATAAATTTAAATCTTTTGCAACAAGTTCTACATCAAGTGCATTCACATTTATAACAAAAAGAACCGATATTAAAACTAAATATGAGATTATATTTTTCATGAAGTAATTATCTCCTAAAAGTTCTTAAATACTTTTAAAATAAAGAAAATTTATATTTTAATGAAAAGAAAAATCTTTTTTTTCCCTTATTTTTTTCTTTAAAGAAAAAATATTTTTAAAATATATTTCTAACACTTCATACTCTTTAATCTCTTTTGGTAGATGTATTTTAAATTCATCCTCTACTTTTTTACCTATCATCGCTTTAGAAAGTGGTGAATGGATAGAGATAAGTCCATTTTCTGGTTCTGATTCTAAAACACCACAAATGGTATATATCTCTTCCTCATCTGTATCTATGTTTAGTAGTTTTACTGTACTTCCAAAACTAACTTTTGTGTGATTGTGGTTAGATGGGTCTATGATAAAAGATTTTTCTATCATAGAGTTAAGATAAAAAAGTCTTTTATCTATAAAACGAAGTTTTTCTTTTGCAGCATGATAGTCAGCATTTTCACTTCTATCTCCAAGAGCTGCTGCAACAAGTTTTTCATGAGCAACTTTTGGTTTTTCAACTTCTAGTAGAAACTTAAACTCTTCTACTAAAAGATCATAACCCTCTAAACTCATAGGTTCTTTATTATTAATGTTTAAAACCTTTTATATAATAAGTATTTTTATTTTCTAACTTTTCTATATCAACTTTAAATTTATCACAAAAATGTTGTATTTTTTCATGAGCTTCATCAATTCTTTCTTGAGATGGTGCTTCAATCTTAATTTTAAGATAATCTTTAGTATTTGACATAGCAACAAAAGAATCATCAACTCTCAGATGAGTGTGTAAATCTAAAATATGTTTACTAATTTTATCGTATCCTATAGTATTGTTCTCTATTCTTTCTAATTGTGTCATTAAAGCTTCATTAATAACATAACCTAAACCAGTTAAAACTGCTTCTCTTTGCATAAATTTTCCTCTGTATATTAAAATAAATTAAATAATAACACTTTTTTCTTAATATTTAGTAATTATTTACCTCTTATGTACTATAATGTTGCAAATTAAAAAATAAGAGATGGCTATGACTGAAGATATACTTAAAAAAATTAAACAACTTCCACCATTACCAGAATCTGCTATGCAGATTGAAGCTGTTTATCAAGATCCAGATGGTAGTTTTAGTGATATGGTTAAGATTTTAGAAAAAGATCCATTACTTACAGCCGATATACTAAAAGCTGCAAACTCTCCATTGTATGGTTTTTCGCGTGAGATAAATGCTATAAACCAAGCTGTTGGATTATTTGGAATGGGTACTGTTCGTGGATTTGCACTTGCTTCTATCGTTAAAAAAAGTTTTACACTTGACTTATCTCCTTACAATATCAGTAATGATATGTTCTCTGCTTTTTCAAAAAAACAGCATGCACTTATAACTGCTTGGTGTCTAAAAAAAGAAAATAAACTTTTAGGTGTTTTATCTCCAGCTGCTTTTCTAGTTGAGATTGGAAAAGTTCTTATTGCTCAACAGATTATGGCTGATGGGAAAATTGATGAATTTCGTACTGCTATGGAAGAACTTCAGAATGTTGAAGCAGCTGAGAAAAAAGTTCTTGGTGTAACTACTCCAGAAGTAAGTGCTACAATATTCAGACAATGGAAATTTGAAGATGGATTAGTTGATGTTATAGGTAACTGTATGAATCCAGATGATGCTACAGATGTAGATAAAAAACCTGCACAAATTTTAAATGTAGTTCGAGTAGCTATACCTATGAGTGGAACACCAACTCCTGAAAGTATAGCAAATGCTAAAAAACTCATAGAAAAATATGGCTTACATATAGAGAGTTTTGAATCAGCTATAGAAAACTTCTAAAAACTTTGAAACCCCTACTTATAAAACTCACTCATGGTCTGAGTGAGCAAGATATACTTACCGATGAAAGACCAATTATAGAAGACTTTTTATCAAAAGAATACATTACAAAAAAAGAAAATATTTATAAATTTAATTCAAAATATCGTGCTGGAACTTTAGGTCTTGTTCAAAAAGGCACAGCTTATCTAAATGTTATTGGTGAAAATGTTAGAGATTTGTTCATAGATGAAAATAGTTTAAACAAAGCACAAGAAGGTGACTTAGCTATTGCTCAAAGACTTTTAGGCAAGAGAGGAACACCTAGTGCAAAAATCATAGAGATTATTGGTCGTGCAGAAAGCTATAGTATAGCTTATATACTTCATAAAGAGAGTAAAAATCATCTTCTTGATATAAAAACAAATCACCCTAGTGGTGTTGAGATTTGTGAAGATGAACTAAGTTCTTATACAGATGGGGATATCTTTAAGATAAATAATCAAAACAATACCATAATGGAAAAACTTGGAAATATAAAAGACCCACAAGTTGATGAGAAGATAGTTTTAGCACAGTTTAACAAACATGATGAGTTTGATGAAGAGGTTTTAAAACTTGCTACATCTTTTAATGAAGTAGATGCTTCTAAATATCCAAATAGAGTTGATTTAAGAGAATTAAGTTTTTGTACAATAGACCCTGTAACTGCAAAAGATTATGATGATGCTATATACTGGGACGATAAAAACTCAACTCTTTATGTAGCTATAGCAGATGTGAGTAGTTATGTAACACCTTTTGGTACGATAGATAATGAAGCTATATATAGAAGTTTTTCCATCTATCTACCACATCGTTCAATCCCGATGCTCCCTCGTCAACTTAGTGAAACACTTTGTTCTCTTCAAGCTGATGTAGATAGACTAGCTTTTGTTTTTGAGATGAAAATAGATACTGAAAAACTTGAAGTTACAAATGCTAAAGTTTATGAGGCGATTATACATTCTCAAAGAAGATTTAACTATGAAGAGATAGATGCTTTCTTTGAAAAAAAACTAAAAGCTACAAACTCATCTGAAGAAGAGATATTTAAATGGATAACAAAACTAAAAGTTATAACAGATGCACTTAAAGTAAAAAGATTAAAAGTTGGTTATGATTTTCGCTCAACTGAGATAGATATGAACTTAGATAAAGATGGAAATATAGCTTCAACTACCATGGCAGAAGAGACACCATCTCATGCACTTATAGAAGACTGTATGCTTTTAGCAAATAAATCTGCCGCTGCATCTTTTTCACGAGGTATTTTTAGGATTCATGAAGCACCAACTCAAAGCAAACTTCAAAAACTTTACCAAGAGTTAGCAAGTGTTGGCATCTTTTGTGACATAAAAGAATCTGTAAAAGAGACCATAACAGATATACAAAAACAAGCAAAAGAGATGGGTTTAGAAGCTGAAGTCGATACCCTTATCATCCGTTCTCAGATGCAAGCAAGATATGCACCATATAACTCTGGGCACTTCGGCTTAGGCTTTGAAGCTTATACACACTTTACTTCTCCTATCCGTCGTTACTCTGACCTTATAGTTCATAGACTACTAAAAGCTATAAATAAAGATGACAAAGAGGAAGGTAGTTATGTTCTTAGAAATATAGAGTCTTTAAGTATGACCATAAGTGAAAAAGAGAGAGAAGCTAGTAGTATAGAAGTTGATTTTATGGCTAGAAAATATGCAAGATGGGCTGAGAAAAATCTAAATAAAAGATTTAAAGCTAAAATCTCATCAACAGATATAGACACAAAAGCTGAACTAAGAGATGAGATAATAGGTGCAAAACTAAATATAACTTCAAGTGGAAACTATGTACTTTTTCAAGATGTAGTAGTTGAGATAACAAAAGTAGATATACTAAGAGCAAAAATCTTTGCTATAGTTATCGAGGACACAGATGTATAAAAGCGAGTTAGATAAACATATACAAAACAACTCTCTTTCAAACAGTTTTATACTATTTGGAGAGAGTAGTTTTTTGATAGATAGATACACTAAAATCTTAACAAATATAAAGGATGCTTCTATCTTGTCTTTTTACTTTGATGAGTACAACTACTCTAGTGCAAAAGCTCATCTCTCTCAAGCTTCACTTTTTGGTGGGCGAAATATCCTTATAATAAAAAGTGAAAAAAAAGTACCTAAAAAAGAGTTAGATAGTTTTATAGAGTTATGTGAAAAAAATCAAGAAAATCTTTTTATATATGCTTACTATGGAAGTGACCATAAAACATATACAAAAGCATTTTCTAAAAAAAGTACGATGAGTGTAAGGTTTTTCCACCCAAAAGAGTATGAAGCACAAAATATCATAGCTCAAATAGCAAGAGAAAAAAAAGTAAATATAGATAAAAATGCAATCTTACACCTTTTAAATCTACATAACTCAGATATAGCACTAGCATCTAATGAGATAGAAAAGTTTCAAGTTTATGACAAACCCATAACAACAAAAGATATAGATAGACTTGTTTATGGATTGGCTGAGATAAATATAGATGATTTGATAAAAAATATACTAGCTAAAAAAGAGTTTACAAAAGATATACATTCCATACTAGAACACGGTGAGGATGAGATTAAAATCATAACAGCTATAACATCATACCTAACACAACTATATATGTTTAACATCTATATAAGGGTAAATGGTACACCCAATGCCATGGAGATTTTAGGTTACCCTGCCCCAAAATTTGTAGTTGATGAAAAAGCAAATATGAGTTTAAAATTTAAACCTCAAACTTACTACAAACTGCATAAACTTCTACTAGATGCTGAACTAAAGATGAAAAGTTCAAATGTTGATAAAGAAGCTATACTTTTATCTACTTTGATAAGGCTACAAAGATTACTATAAAAGCTAAATATTTTTGATTTTAAGTGCTTAGATTTAAATGTTTGAGTAAAGGAGGCTACATTAGTAGCTGACTGCACTCATCATTTGAAGATGAGTGCTTAAAATCAAAAAGATTAGTTTTTATCTTGGTCTACGATTTTTCCTGCTGATATCCATGGCATCATTTCACGAAGTTTGTTACCAGTTTTAGTGATAAGTTTTTCTTTGTCATTTGCACGCTCAGCATTCATACGAGGGTAACCTGCTTGACCTTCTAAGATAAAGTCTTTTGCAAATCTACCATCTTGAATCTCAGTTAAGATATCACGCATAGCTTGTTTTGACTCAGCATTGATAACTCTTTTACCTGAAACATAATCACCATACTCAGCAGTGTTAGAGATAGAGTATCTCATATCAGCGATTCCACCCTCAAACATTAAATCAACGATTAGTTTAAGTTCGTGTAAACACTCAAAGTATGCAAGTTCAGGAGCATAACCAGCTTCTGTTAATGTTTCAAAACCAGCTTGAACTAAAGATGCAGCTCCACCACAAAGTACAGCTTGTTCTCCAAATAGGTCAGTTTCAGTTTCATCTTTGAAAGTTGTTTCGATGATAGCAGTACGACCACCACCAATAGCAGATGCATAAGAAAGAGCTAACTCTTTTGTAGTACCTGAAGGGTTTTGACCAACAGCGATAAGGTCAGGGATACCACCGCCACGAACAAACTCAGAACGAACAGTATGACCTGGTGCTTTTGGAGCAATCATAGTAACATTGATGTTAGCAGCTGGTTTGATACGACCATAGTGGATGTTAAAACCATGACCAAATGCGATAGTAGCACCATCTTTTAAGTTTGGAGCGATTTCATTTTCATAAATCTCTGCTTGATTTTCATCTGGAAGAAGAATCATAACTACATCAGCTTTTGCACTAGCTTCAGCAACAGTAAGAACTTCAAAGTTTTTAGCTTCAGCTTTAGCCCATGAAGAACCATCTTTTCTAAGACCAATAACTACTTCAACACCACTATCTCTTAAGTTTTCAGCGTGAGCATGACCTTGTGAACCAAAACCTATCATTGCAACTACTTTGTCTTTGATTAAGTCTAAATTTGTGTCTTTGTCATAATAAACATTTAATGCCATTTGTTTTCCTTGGATAAATATAAGCTTACGAAGCTTAAAAAATTTTCACGATTATACTATATTAAAGCAAAAACTTTTATAATACGAAACAAAAATAAAGGAAAAATGATATGATGAAAAAATTTAATCTTTTTAATGAAATAATTAAAGTTGAGAAAACAAAACTAATTAATGCAATAAACTCTCAAAAAGTATTTGCTATAACAGCAGATGGAGATATAGTTGATGAGACAAGCAAAGATATCTTAATCTATAAAGCAAAAGCAGAAATCACTCCAGACTTTACAAAATCACTTGGTAAAAACTACCAAATCGTAGAAGATGGAGATACAGTTATGATAAAGGCTTTTTCAAATTGGCAAGAACTTATAGGTATAAATACACCTAATGCATCTTATGATGACACAACAGCAGATGGTGTAGCAGAGTTTTCAAACAAAGAGTTAGAAGATATAGGATGGCATGCAACTGAGTTTAATATAAAGTACAGAACATTGGTAGAGGTGCTAGAAGAAAACTGTAATGGTACGATTCTATGTATAGAACAAGAAGAACCATATCAATTTAGTGGACTTGGATTTTTAGCAGATGATGAACAAGCTAAAAAAGTTATGTTTGAGTATTGTCAAAAAGTAGCAAAAGAAAAGTTAGAAAATGATGAAGATTTTGAGATTAGCAACTTAACTGATGATGAAGAAGATGCAGCTAAGTTTTTTAAACTTATTTAGTAGCTAAATACCTCTGTAAAATTATCATAGCTGAGATGGAATCTACCCTTCCATCTCTTATATATTTTATCTCACCTTTCATTAGTGACTCTGCTTCAAGTGATGAACCATTTTCATCTTGATAAAAAACTTCACCATCAAAATCAACTAGATTCATAAAATGTGCTATGCGTCGTTTCATCTCATCTTCACTACTTCCACCAAGAGGAACACCAACTACAACAGCATCTATCTCCCACTCTTTTATAGCTTTTTTAACTTCATCTGATGCTTGATTACGATTTTTTCTTATCACAGCTGGTAATGGTGTTACTAAATCTTTATGAGCAGAGTAAGCTAAGCCTATCCTTTTAAGTCCTAAATCTATTGCTATATATTTCATCTATTTACCCAAACAAAAAGAGCCAAACATCTTATCTAGCATCTCATCATTTTCAAATGGTCTTGTTATAGATGCCATCTCTTTTACAGCTTCATTCAGATGGAAAGAAAATATCTCTAACTCTTGGTCTTGAAGTGGTTCAAATGCTTCTTCTATGTTTGTTATAGTATTTTGAACTGCACTTATCTGTCTTTGAGAGATTAGCATAATTTCATCAGTAGAGTTTGTAGTATCCATAATATTTTTTAACACATCTATAAGTGCATTTACATTCTCTTTTGAGTTTAATTCTAGGTCAAATTGTACTTCATCTAGCACTAACTTATTTTCTAAATCTATTTTATTTTTTATATAGATAAGATGCTTATCTTTTGTCTGAGTTTCTATAAGGTGTAGTATCTGTTTATCTTCATCATCTAAGATTCTTGATGCATCAAAAAGTGCTATAACTATATCACTATCTTCTATAGCTTCTATACTTCTTTGTATACCTATCTTTTCTATCTCATCATTAGCTTCTCTTATACCAGCAGTATCTACTATACGGATAAGATGTGAACCAATCTTTACTGACTCTTCTATAGTGTCTCTAGTTGTTCCTGCTATATCACTAACTATAGCACGGTTATAGTTTAGTAAAGAGTTAAGAAGTGAACTTTTACCAACATTTGGTTTACCAACTATAGCTACACGAAAACCCTGCATCAAACCCTCTCTAGTTTTACTAGCATTTAAAGTGTTGTCAAGATTTTTCTTTAACTCTTTTAGTTTTGATGATATTTGATTTACTAAATCTTCTGGTAAATCTTCTTCTGCATAGTCTATAGTAACCTCAGAATAAGCAAGTATATGTATAATCTCATCTCTTACATTTTCTATAAACTCTTTTAAAGAACCTTTCATCTGACGAGCCAATATCTTAGCTGCATCTTCACTCTTAGCCTCTATAAGTCCTGCTATAGCTTCTGCTTCACTAAGGTCAATTCTACCATTAAAAAATGCTCTCTTTGAAAACTCTCCAGCAGTTGCTAATCTAGCACCAAATGATAAAATAGTTTTTAAAATACTCTGTGCAACTATATAACCACCATGACATTGAACCTCTACTACATCTTCAGCAGTAAAAGAAAATGGTGCTTTAAAGTATAAAACTATAGATTCATCTATAAGTTCATTTTGAGTATTATATATGTTTGTAAGGGTAGCATATCTTGGGGTAAACTCTTTACGAGTTGTAAGTTTCTTAGCTATTTCTAAAGCTCTATCACCACTTATTCTTATGATGGCGATAGAGCCTACACCATTTGCTGTAGCATGTGCTACTATTGTGTCATCAGTCTGCATATCTAGTTAGAATGATAATCATTAATAATTATATACTTAAGTCCATCACGAGTTGAACGGATAACTACATATTTATCAGGGTATATTTCACGAAGTTCTTTTAAAGCTATTTGGATAAGAACACCATCTAGTATTTTAGTTTGTGCTTTTCCATCTCTTTGTACATTCTCTTTAACACTTTCAAGATATCTTGATACTGTTTCTTCTTGATTTTGTAAAAATTCTGCTATCTCTAGGCGAAGCTGAAGTTGGTATTTTGTGTTAATCCAGTTAAATATCATATATGAAAGAGCCTTATATCTATAACCCTCTTTACCTATAAGTAATGCAGCATCTTCACCTCTAAACTCTACAAGTAAAGTATTTTCATCATACATTTTAACTTCAATTTCATCTATATTGAAACAAGTTAAATCAAATAAAGAGTTTATATCTGCTTTTACCTCTGTAGCTATATCTGAATTTACTGAAACTTCATCTTTTTCATCAAATTCATCATCATAATCAGCTGTAAAATTCATAGCATCTAAATCATCTTCTTCATCTTGATCACTAACAAATGAAGTTGGCATAATAGTATCATTTAAAATTGATTGTGTTGGCGTTGACTTATAGTTATCTTCTTTTGTTTCTTTTATCTCTTCTGGTTCGATTATAGCATCTGTCTTAATCTCTTCTTTTTTTACATCTTTTTCAATAGGAGTAATTTTTTCAATAGAGATCTCCTTAGTAGCGACAATAATAGCTTTTTTCTTAAAAAGCCCTAAAAAACCAGATGATGGATGTTGTACTACTTCCGTCTTTAACTCTGTAACAGAACACTCTAATTTTGAAGAAGCCTCTTTATAGGCTTCTTCAAGTGTTACTGCTTCTATCTTAATCATCTTTTTTCTCCACTTTTTTATGTTTAGCTAAAGCTATCTCTGCATCTTTTGCATTTTTAAACTGTGTATTTACAATAAACTGTTGTCCGATTGAGAAAAGGTTATTTACAAACCAGTATAACACTAACCCTGATGGGAATGTAACAAAGAAGAAAGTAAAGATAACTGGTAAATACTTAAATACTTTTTCTTGTAATGGGTCTGTAAAGTTATTTGGTGTAAGTCTTTGTTGGAAAAACATAGAAGCACCCATAAGAATTGGTAAAATATAGTAAGGATCCATTCGAGATAAATCATCTATCCATAATATCCACTCAGCACCTTGAAGTTCAACTGCATTTAAAAGTGTACGATAAAGTGCAAAAAATATAGGAATTTGTAATAACATAGGAAGACAACCACCTAATGGATTTGCATTATGTTTTTTATACATATCCATAGTAGCAGCATTCATTCGTTGAGGATCACCTTTGTATTTTGCTTGAATCTCTTTAATTTTTGGTGAAATCTCTTTGATTTTTTGCATACTTACCATACCTTTGTATGTTAAAGGGTAAAGTATAGCACGGATAATAAGAGTTAAAGCGATGATAGACCAACCCCAGTTACCTAAAATCCCATGTAACCATGAAAGAAGTGCAAATATTGGTTTGGCTGCGAATGTGAACCAACCATATTCTATTACATTTGTTAATACTGGATTTATATTTTCTAAAACTTTATAATTTTTTTGCCCAATATAACCATTAAAACTCATAGTAGGTAATGCTTCAAAATAAGCTACTGGATTATTATCACGATCTCTATCTATTATGATATTTGTATCTTTCGAGAAACCATACATAATAGTTGCAGAGTATTGATCAAATGCAGACATAACTTGAATACCCGTGAAAATTTTTCGACCTTCAACATCACCATCTTCTATAATAGTTAGTATTTCATCATCACCATATACTAATACTCCAACTGCACTCATCATCTGTTCTTTTTCATTTACTTTAGGTCTTTGCCCTAGATATACAAAATATCTTTTCTCTTTAGACAACGAAACTTTTGCATCATAATGACCATCTGCATAGAATGTAAGCTCTTTTGTTACAACTAGATTTGGTAATTTTTGAGTTAATACAACTTTTTGTGAGTTGTTTGTTAAAGTTATATCTTGAACACTTGCACTGTATGATGTAGCAATAGCTTGTTTATTTAAAGTTTCATCTAAAAATCTAAGGTATAATGGTTTTGTACCAGTTTTTGAGATAAGTTGGGCATGTTCACCATCTTTAGTTTTATATTTATCTTGTAATAATTCCATTGAACTAATACGACCTAATGTATCTATTTTTAAGATAAAATCTTTACTTGTTATAGTTACAATTGTACTCGAATCACTTGCCATTATATCTTTTTGAGATATTGTATGACCTGCTAAATTTTCTTGTGTTTTTGTATCTGATAGACTAGGAGTAGTTACATCTTTACTAAACTGAACACTTTGAATTTGTTTATTCTCTTGTGACATCTCTGGCTTAGCTGGTGGAAAAATCGCTGTATAAGCTACGAAAAAAACTACAGATAACACAACGGCTATCATTAATCTTTGGTTTGGTGACATATTATCTAACATGAATTTCCTCTGTATGAAAAATTTTTTATAATGT
>Ga0256842_1001642_pt1 | contig 17526 bp, 16 predicted proteins | sample 4559240metaG_FD_185973 | JGI IMG/M metagenome (GOLD analysis project Ga0256842, IMG submission 185973) | Hydrothermal vent microbial communities from Guaymas Basin, Mexico - 4559-240 | ecosystem: Environmental > Aquatic > Marine > Hydrothermal vents | place: Mexico: Guaymas Basin | collected...
CAAATTCACTTTTAAGATAATCTTTCATCGTATCTTGAATAGCTACACCGCTAATATCTTCATAGATTCCTTTACTTGCTCTATCACTTGCTGTTATTACACCTATTTTTATTTCACTCATTGTTTATTATTTCCTTATTTATTATTTAGCCCAGGTTAAAACATGGGTTTTGATAGTGCAACTCTTAAGAGAGTTGCAAAAAATGATTTGCCTCTTTTATGTATGTTACTGTTGCCACATCCAAAAAAAACTCTTTTGCAGCCTTAGCGTCGACTATCTGATCTTTGCCGCCAAGATAGACTTCAACCTTAACACCTTTTTCACTTAATGCCAATAACTCAGGCATATTCCATTCATACTGTAAAAGTTCGTTTAATTCCTCGAGTACCGTCACACTACGCTGAACATTTTTTCTCTCGTATGGTAAAAAACAGGCATTCATAAACTGTTCCAAATAAATTTCTTCATTTTTTCTATAAGCCATTAATTGCAATCGTTTAAATTTTTCATCTTTGCTTTGAAAAAATGCCGGTGAAAAAAGTTGTAAAGTATCTACTCTTTTACCTTGTTCTATCTGCTTACATGTATACTCAAATGCTTTTATTGCACCATAACTGAAGCCAGAAACAGTAAAATCATTTTTATACATGTAAGTATCAAAAAAATTCACTTCATTTTTTAAAGAAAATCCACTAAAAAATTGCATTTAAATACTCTTTAACCTCTGTTTTAGTGATGCTTTCACGTTCTAAAAGTATATCTTCAACATTTTCAAGAACATCTAATAAAGATGCCAATAATACACTGTCTTCCTCATATAATCTTTTTAACAATAATTTCTCTTCCGTATCATCAGGCAAAAGAGATGAAGCCATTCCGTATTCTTGACACATTTTTGTTACTAATTCTTTCGCTTCATCAAGGTCATCTTTGGCACTGCTTGCATGCTCGCTGTATTTTATATCACAAGCCACTATACCGGCTAGAAGCATCTTCACGCGAGATTCTAACTCCTGCTTGATAAACGGTTCATCCGTAGCAGGTGTCAGTTTTTCATTTGAGAGCATTAACTTCTCAAAAGCAATATCATAATAAGTTGCAACAACAACTTTTCCTGCCTGATAGGTTGCGCGGAATGCCTTTTGTTTTTCATTAAGCATCTGTAACTTTTTCTTTCCGAAAATCACTTTGTCTTTTACCTGTTCAAAATGCTCTAAAGTCACATGAAAATCATTCTGCCTTAAAGCTAACAGTGCCGCTTCATTTACAAGTGCCGCCAGTGCCGCACCGTTAAACCCTACTGTCATATTTGCAACAATTTTTATATCTAGTTCATGCGGTACATTTTGCAAATATTTTTCTAAAATGGCTTCTCTTTCTCTTTTTGTAGGCAATTCTACGAAAATACGTCTGTCAAAACGCCCTGCACGCAAAAGAGCCGAATCTAAAACATCTATTTTATTGGTTGCAGCAACAACGATAACACCGCTTGAACCCTCAAAACCATCCATTTCGGTTAAAAGCTGATTCAGTGTTGCTTCTCTTTCATCATTTCTGTTTCCGTCTCTTTTTTTCCCTACGGCATCTATTTCATCTATAAAGATAATCGAAGGGGCATTTTTTTTCGCCGCAGCAAAAAGTTCGTGAACACGTTTTGCACCCATACCGACATATATTTGTACAAATGAAGCACCGCTTTGATAATAAAATGGTACTCCCGCTTCATGTGCTACTGCTTTAGCTATCATAGTTTTGCCTACACCCGGAGGACCTATGAGCAAAACACCTTTTGGCATACGGGCACCGAAATTTTTATAACGTTTAGGGTTTTTCATAAAATCAATGATCTCTTCAAGTTCGACTTTTACATCGCTTATACCACCGATATCATCAAAACTAACATCGCTTTTTATAGCTTCAATATGTGCATTACCATCATCAGCAGGTAAATTTGTATTACTGTTTGATTCTTTTGAAGTAAAAATTTCACTTAATGACTTCTTTTGCCATATTCTGACTCCCAAAGAACCAAGTCCTAAAATCAGTATAAATAAAAGCAAATAAACCAATATGTTTGATTCATTATCAACTTCTACTTTATAATCCATAAACATATTCGGAGATACCTGTGAAAAAGGAATCTTATAATATCCTGTTTTTGTTTTAAGATAGACATACTTTTTGGTAGTAATTACTTTCTCTACTCTATGACTTTTGAGAAGTTCTTGCACCTGATGTAAGGTAATGGCATCTGCATTATCTCTTAAAAGTGCAAATAAAATCAAAATAATAATAATAAAAGCTGATGCATAAATAGCTATTCTGTTTGTTTTAGATTCTGGCATAATTGAAGTCCTTTTTTACTTCATATTTCTCTATATTTATCCAGTTTCCGACCAGATCTTCATCAGATTCTACAACAATTTTATTAAAATGCTGGTCAAATCCATGATAAAGCCCTTCTTTGCGTGATTCTATCAATACTTCAAGTTCCTCTTTATAAGCATTTCTAAAATCAAAATTCTTATCTGCAATCAATGCTTGAAGTTCATGCAGCCTCTCTTTTGCAATTTTTCCGTTAACTTCGGGTTTCATTACGGCAGAAGGTGTGCCGTCCCTTTTTGAGTATGTAAACGCATGAATATGTGTCAAAGGTAACTCTTTTGCATGTATCATAGCTTCACGCCACAACGCTTCACTCTCACCGGGATGTCCTGTTATAAAATCGGTTCCTATCGCATAACCTTTGTCTGCAAGAAGCTCAAACAATTCTTTGTCTTGTTTATAAACATTTCTACGATTCATCAGTTTAAGCATAGTCGGCGAAGTATGCTGCAGGGCAATATGCATATGTTTTTCCATCCACGGCTCATCCAAAATCTCTTTAAATTCATCCGTGATTTGAATAGGTTCTACACTGCCGAGGCGTATGCGTCGTACACCACGGATTTGAGACATTCTTTTCATCAATTTTGCCAAAGAAGTTTTTGTATCCTGTCCATAACTGCCGACATTTGTACCGGTTAATATAAACTCACCGAAACCATTCCGTGCAAGTTTACTTACCTGTTCTAAAATTCTGTTTTCATCCATACTTCGTGCATCACCACGCACATAAGGTATAATACAGTAAGAACAACGAAAACTACATCCCTCTTGTATCTTTATAAATGCCCTGCTTTTGCCTACAAACTCATCCACAACCATATCGTCTATATGATTCAAATCTCCCGGTTCGTAAAACGGTTTTTCTTTTGCCAAAAGCATATCAATCTTTTGTTTTTCACTTTGCCCGAATACGCCATGTATACGATTTTCTTTTAAAAGAGATTTGCCTTTGGTATGCGCACCGCAGCCTGTTAAAAAAAGCTTTGCTCCGCCGTTATTTTTCTCAACTTGAGAAATATACGAGCGTACATGGGTATCGGCTCCGTTTGTTACGGTGCAGGAATTTATAACAATCACATCAGCTTCTGCTTCATTTTGCGTAATTTCATACTCTTTTAAAGAGCTCATCATAACCTGTGAATCATACAGATTGGTTCGGCAGCCAAATGTTTTAAAATATACTTTTTTTACCCTATTGACACTTGTTTTAGTATGCATTAGACTATTTCTCCATTATGTTCACTCGGTGCTTCACTCTGCATAGATACATGAAGTTTTTGTGTAGGGTATGCAATCGTAATATCATCAGCTTCTTTAAATGCATCTAAGATTTCTGTTGAAATGACACTTCTAAGAGTTAATGTCGCATAGGCGTTAGTAAGATACCACGCTTCAATATCTATACCGTTTGACTCTATAAATGAGTAGATTCTCGGTTCTACATTCGTATTTTTCAGGTTATAATGCTGTCTCAATTTGTTGAGCTGTTTTCGAGTTATATCAGTGTACCCTTTAGAAAACTTCTTCGTAATCTCTTTGACCAAATGCATCGCTTTTTTATGATTTGAATCAAAGGTAATAGTTATTTTCACACCGTCCCAAACTGTTTTAAGTGAATTATGCGTATAGTTTGCAATCATTTTTGTAAAAACATAATTATTAGGTATAAATATAATACGTCCTGCCCTTCTGTTATGCATGATAGAGGTCAAAGTAATATCTTCCAAAATAGTCATACGCAACAGTGAAATATCTAAAACATCCCCAACATATTTCATCCCCTCCATATCAACACGGATTCTGTCACCCACATGTATACTGCCTCCAAAAACTATAACAAGCCAGCCGAGAATAGACATAAACCAGTCTTTCATCGCAATAGCTATACCTGCCGAAGCAAACCCTAAAATAGTTACAAGGTAAGAGGCATTTTCAATATAATTGAAAAACAAAATCAAAATAATAATCGTAAAATTGGTAAAAGTGATGATTTTATTTGCCATATAAAAACGTTCATTATCCGTGATATATTTTTTTACAACCAATTTTAAAAGAAAGAATACAAAAAATACAAATAGAATTGCTGTTCCTATTTTTATAAGCCTATATACCTGTTTTTCAATACCTTTGTTGATATTAATTTTTGCAATATCAAGTCGTTTTTGATACACATCCATTGTAACATTCATAGTATCAAGTGCTCGTTCAAACATTTCGAACTGTGTTTGTTTCTTTTTATAAATTTGAGCATATTTTTTGTTTTTTGGCTGGAGTTCTAATATCTTTTTATAAATTTCATTTTCATGTTTTAATTCATTAATTAACTTGATTAAACTTTCTCTTTTTTTCTTATACTCTTCCAAGTTTGCATTGAGGGTTTTAATCATAGACAAACCGGTTAAAATATCAAAAGGATTATGGATTTCAGGTACTTTATCAATATTTGGTGGTGTGATTAAATCAGAAAATGGTGCAGAACTGCCTGTACCTTTGAGTTTGTCAATCTGAGATGCCAATATATTTTCTTTTGATATCAGCCCAACAAGTTCATCTTTATCTGCAGTTGTTTTTGCATGTTTTGAGAGATATTTAATTCTTTTTTTAATGGCCTCAAGATTTTGTTTGACATCCAAGGATGTCAAATAGGAGGAATAGCTTTTTGCCCACATATTTTCATCAGAAATCTGTGATTCAATATTTTCTAAAGAGCGTTGATAATCCTTAATTTTTTGAGCAATCAACTGTTGTCTGTCAAGATCAGCCTGTGTTTGATTTACATCCGAAACTTCTGCATGCGTCAAAGATGCAAAAAAAATAAATATTGCAAAGATAAACGAGTGTATTGACATCACTTTTCTCCAAATTTAGAGAGTACAGACAATATTAACTCTTTTTCAACTGTATTTGTAATCTTAACATCACCGATACCTACAGGAAGAATAAAAGTCACAGACGCATCCGAACTTTTTTTGTCCAGATAAAATGTTTCATAAAAGCTGTGTATGTCTTTTATAACATAAGAAGTCGGCAAATTATATTTTTCTAAAAGTTTTTTTACTCTTTGTGCTTCTTCTCCACTCATCAAACCCATAACAACTGCTGTCTCATTTGCCATTACCATACCAATTGCCACCGCTTCACCATGCAAATAAGTTTTGTAATTTGTTTCATTTTCAATTACATGTCCGAACGTATGTCCGTAATTGAGTGCGGCTCTCAATCCGTGCTCCTTTTCATCTTTGGCAACAACATCCGCTTTTGTCTCTACTGCCTGTTTAATTGCTTCTTGCAATATTTTTTTGTCATTTAAATCTGCTTTTTCTAAAAAGTCAAAAAACTCTTTATTAAAAGTAACTGCCATTTTAATGATTTCGGCGACACCTGCACCAAATTCTCTTTTTGGCAGCGTAGCTAAAAAATGGGCATCTATATAGACTGCTTTAGGCTGATGAAAAGCACCGATAAGATTTTTTCCGTAGGCATTGTTTATTCCTGTTTTTCCACCGACACTTGCATCAACCTGAGAAAGCAATGTTGTAGGAATTTGGATAAAGTCAATCCCACGCTGATAGATACTTGCAGCATATCCCGTCATATCACCGATAACACCACCGCCAAAAGCGATGAGCATTGATTTTCTGTTAAAGCGGTGATTGAACAAGGATTCTAAAATTAAATCAATTGATGCCTGATTTTTATACTCTTCTCCATCAGGTACCGTTATAATATAAAGCTCTTTTGCCGATATTTTTGAAAGTAAATACGCTAGATGAAGTCCGGCCACCTTTGGGTTTGTAACAATTGCTACTTTTTTATCAAAATGTTTTTTTTCAATTGTGTCAATTGTTATATCGTATGAGTTGTCAATTAGTTGTTTTAAGGGGATGTTTACCTGCATTGTCTATCCAAAATTATAAGATGATAGATAATACTTAATTTTTGCTAAAAAAGGGCTAAATTAAAGTACTTTAGAGCTGCACAGGTATAAATATTTGATGATAATCATCCAATTTAAAGTATAGTTTTTCACTGTCTGTAGAAAAAAGAGCATAAATATGACGTATTGTAAGCTTATTTGTAAAAGGAATAATCTGCACAAAATTCTCTTTTTGTCTTAATGCCCGAATTGGATTTTCACTCTCTTTAAAAACTTTGATAGACTTGGAAAAAATAGTTGAAAGATTATAAAAATGTTCTATAACCTGTTCTTTTTCTTCCTGATGTTCATTTAAGTAATTATACAGTTCTATATTGAAATTGAGTTGTTCGGATATATCAAAAATAGTTGCAGAAATTTTTTCTAAATCTCTGTTGTCTGAGAGTATCAAAGCAACATCTTTAACTTTGGAAAATGACTTTTGCGAAAGCTTTAATACCGGGACATGCACGTCATACAAACATTTTCTCACATGATAATCAGCAAACATCTCACGCGATACTATAACTAAACCGACATGATACGATTTTACATCATGTAAAAATGTCGTACGGAGATCTTTACTGTCATAATCAATGTCTACAACAACATCCAAATCTCTCAGCTCTTTTATATCTTCGATAATGTCAATATCAGAAGGATTGACAATTTTTATAATAAGGTCATGTTTAAACCGCTCATGTATATACATTGCATGATGGACAAGCCCGAGAATATTGGAATTTTTAATAATATTCATATCAATATATAAAAGTATATTCGTTCCAAAAGGTTCAGGAAACTGTCCAAGTTCGCGTTTAATAGCTTTATATACAGAACGCAATACTGCGGGATCACCAACAAGAAGGAGTGTGTCATTTGGCTGTATCATACGCCTGTGAGAAGGCATTATAAGTTTTCTATTTCTATATATGGCAACAATACGCCAGTTTTTTTGCTCAATAACTCCAATATGACGATAAACAAAAGAACTTCCAAATGGAACAAGCACTTCCATAATTTCACCCTCACCAATGCCGACATTTTGCGCAATAACAGGTACATTTGGCAGATAATCAAGTAAACGTGAAGCTAAAATTTCATTTGCATTTACCAAAACAATGTTGGCATCCTCATTTGTCATATTCCATTGATTTAAAACAACAACACGTAGTTGTTTTTTCACTACTCGAATATTTTTAATAGTATTTTCTACTTCAATTTGATTATCCATAGCTATAATAACTTGAATAAATTCCATTTTCAGCAGATTTGCCAATTTATAAAAACTTGTAGGATCAAACTCATAAAATTTAAAGCGTGCCGGATTTGCATCTTTAAACTCTTTTTCCTTTGTTTGTATTATATAGTAGATATTTTCACTCGTATAAGTTTCAGTTACCCTTTGAATAAAATGCTCACCTACCGGTCCACTGCTGATTATTAAAATCTTTTTCATTTGGCGTCTCTTTTAAAGGCATCATTACTGTGAATCCATAATAAGTTTTCCACTTTCATCCATTGTTTATTTCTGAAATATCCTGTAATTTTTATAAATTTATCTGTTTTTTGATTTGATGTAAAAGAAGTGCCTTTTTCCCATTCATCTATTTTTTTTCCATTCACAGCATTATATATAAATGCATTTCTTTTTAAACGATATGTATTGGCTTTTGTATATATAATTTTTGTACGCATTTTTAATTTAGGAAAAATATTTTCTTTATTTTTCAAATATTTTATCTCTTTTACTTTGACTTTTACTATTTTACTTTCTTTGGTTTTTAAAAGATTATTAGCTATTTTTAACTTATTTTCCAAAGTTTTAACTCTATTTTTGCAAAGATTGAGTTCTTTTTGAGATTTTTGATAATTTATACGCAATTTAGTAATATCTTTTACTATAGAATTGATACGATGTATTTCATCTGCATCTAATATATTCAACATAAAAACAAGAACAAGTAAAAATTTCATTCCATCCCTTTTTTTATAAGTTTAACACCCATTTCAACATGATGCGTGTATGGGAATTGATCAAAAAGTGCCATATCCGTAATATCATGCGTTTTAGATAATATGTCTAAATCCTCCAACAACGTTTGAGGATTACATGATATGTATACTATATGATTATATCTTGAAGCAAACTTGCATGAGTATTCACCCATCCCACTTCTTGGAGGATCCACAAAAATAGAATTGATATTATAACTATTCATATCTATATCTTTCATCCTTCTAAACTCTCGCACGCCATCAAGTGCGCTCACAAAGTCTTCAACACTCATACGAACAAATTCTATGTTTGTCACATCATTTAAGAGCATATTTGATTTTGCCGCATTTATTGAAGATTTTGATATTTCAGTTGCGAGTACTTTGTTAAATTTTTTTGCAAACGGTATAGTAAAATTTCCTGCTCCGCAATACAGTTCAAGCAAATCATCCTGTGTATCTGAAAATTTGTCACTAGTCCATGCAATCATCTGCTCGTTTACTCTTGAATTCGGTTGTGTAAAACTGTTTTCAATATATTTGAATCTGTAGACGTCATTGTTTACATGTAAGGTCTCTGTAACATAATCCTGTCTGATGACAACTTTTTGCTTCCGTGAACGACCTATGATGTATATATCCAAATCTTGTGCTATTTTTTTTGCTTTTTCCTGCCATACTTCATCTAATGCCCTATGGTACAAAAGCGAAACAACAATCTCTCCAGAACTTGCACTTAAAAAGTCTGCACCGAAAAGTTTAAAGTCTATCTCTTGTTCTTTTATATCTAAGAGTAGTTTAGGCATAAGCACTGCAATATATTCATTGACCTGAGGACATTCATCTATAAGCACTACATCTTTTTTATCAATGTGATTCATTGCATAAAAAATATCATCACCCTTATGCCAGATTTTAAACTCGCTTCTTGCTCTATAATGTTCATCCAAAGATTTATAAACAGTAATATCACCTTGAAAATAAGAAGCAAACCGTTCTTTATTTATTTGTACTTTTTGATTGAGCTGTGCTTCGTATCCATTTTCATAGACTCTACAGGCACCACATTTGCCAAAATATTTACAATCCACTTTATATCCTTAAAAGAAATATTTATTTAATAGAAGAGATTAAATTACCTATAAGTAAATTCCAGCCGTCAATCAAAACAAAGACAAGTATTTTAAAAGGCAGTGAAATCATAACAGGAGGCAGCATCATCATACCCATTGACATCAAAATAGATGCCACAACCATATCTATCACCAAAAAAGGTAAAAAGAGTAAAAAACCTATCTCAAAAGCAGTTTTCATCTCACTGATAATAAATGCCGGAATCACAATAGATAAAGGCACATCAGCGACACTTTTAGGGTTTTGCATTTTTCGTATACGTAAAAAGAGTGCTAAATCCTTTTCTCTGGTATTTCTAATCATAAAATTTTTAAAAGGCAAGGTAGTTTTGGTGAAAGCCTCTTCATAGCCTATTTCTTTGGCTACATAGGGCTTTATACCATCATTGTAAGCTTGTGTTCCTATGGGTTCCATCACAAAAAATGTCAGTATCATTGCGAGCATAACAAGCAGTTGTGTCGGAGGAACCTGCTGTGTACCAAGTGCCTGACGTAAAAATCCAAAAACAATAACAAAACGGGTAAATGTTGTCATTACCAGCACCATAGCCGGTGCTAAAAACAGTAAGGTAAGAACAACTAAGACATTCAAAGAAGAGACAAGCTGCTGCGGCGTGTCCGGTGCTGAAAGACTTAAGTTCATAGTAGGAATAACCGGAGATTGTGCACCAAATGTCAAAGCACTCAGTGCTAATAATAAAAACAGACCTTTTATCATTTCTTCTCAGCTGTCTTATCTAAAATTGAATTGTTTGCATTTGCAGCTTCACTGTTTTTTTTACCATAAAAATGTAATTCAACTCTTCGGTTTTTTTCTCGTCCTGTCGCCGTTGCATTTGTAGCTATTGGATGATACTGAGCAAAACCTGTAGCACTCATACGTGCCGGGTCGACTCCATCTAAAATCAGTTCATGTAGTACTGCTAAAGCACGTGCCGTTGAGAGTTCCCAATTGTCTTTATAAGGACTGTTGGATCCCGGATTGCTATTGTCAGTATGTCCTTGAACATCAACCTGCAGATTATTTGGCAACTCTTGAATAATCAGAGTAATACGCTTTAAAAATAATAACGCATCTTGATTTTCTATCGTCGCACTTCCAGGCTTAAACAACAGTGTAGCCGGTAATTTTATAACAAACCCATCCTCAGCTTCTTTTATGGTAATGGCAGGAGATTGTGTTTTTTCCATCATCTCGTTTGCATCACTTGCAGCCTGCTGCACTCTATTTACCATTTCACTTGTTTCATTCTGAGAACTGATTGGTGTAGCTTCAAGCAGTCTTTTTGTAGAAATTTCTGTTTGTGTACCGCCTTCTAGTACACTCATGGCACCCGAAAGCGAGCCGATTGCTTCTGAAACCTTTTTTGCGTCCATGCTTGACATAGAAAGGAGTAAAACAAAGAAGCATAAAAGCAGCGACATCAAGTCTCCAAATGCCGCTAACCACGCCGGCAGACACTCTTCACATTCAGGACATTTATCTTTAGCCATCAGTTTTGTCCATTATTCAAACTGGCTCACACGATCAGCAGGCGCCAAATATGCAAGCAGTTTCGCTTCAAGAACTCTGGGAGCATCACCGGATTGAATAGACATAATACCCTCAATTATCATCTCTTTTAGCATGGTCTCATCATCATTTCGAACACTCAAAATATTATAAATCGGTGTTCCAAATATATTCCCAATCATTGCTCCATACATTGTCGTGAGAAGAGCAACTGCCATTGAAGGACCGATTGCCGAAGGATCTGCCATATTCAAAAGCATGGCAACAAGTCCAATCAGCGTTCCAATCATCCCCATTGCTCCGGCAAGCCCTGCCCATTGATTGAAAATAGAAGCATGTATCTTATGACGCGTGCTTGTCTGTTCCATATCAATTTCTAATAAATCACGAATTGTATCGGGTTCACTGCCGTCAATCGCCATTGAAAGTCCTTTTTTTAAGAACTCATTCTCTTCATTATTTACTTCACTTTCTAAAGCCAAGATACCGTCTTTTCTTGCCTTCGTTGCAAACTCTACAAGTTTTTTAATAAGCTCGCCGACATCTTCTTCAGCAGGTTTGATAGCTTTCATAAAGACTTTTGTAAACTTTTTCATCTGAGCCGGTTTAAAGGAGATCATCAAAGCCCCGATACTACCACCCACAACAATCAAAACAGAAGGAATATCGATATATGCACCGACACCAACACCCATTGTCATGGCTCCGAGTAAAAGAGCCATAATCAAAACAATACCAATGACCGTACCTAAATCCATCCAAAAACCTTATCAAAAATTTATAATTACATTATAATAGCACAATTATTATAAAGAGTAAATTTTATTCACTACCTTTACAAGGAAGAACAAATTGCTGATTAATGTTCATTTTTCAAAATATCCATCTTTTTGTCATACTCTTTTGTTTGAACATTAAATATCCCTAAAAGTGTATGAAACAAATCATCTTGCGTATATTTTTTATCTCTTCGTTTTTTTAAAGCGTCTTCATCTATCTTTTTCGCCATATGTTTTCCAAACCACATAACTGAGCCTATGTGTATCTGAGCGTCGGGAGCCATAAAGTAAGGCAACCCGTGAAGATATACACCGCCCTCGCCCAAGCTCTCACCATGATCACTCATATATATCATCGCCGTATCATATTTTTTATCGTATTTTTTTAAAAAATCAATCGTCTTATCTAAAAAATAATCCGTATATAAAATAGCATTGTCATAGGCATTTGCTATCTCTTCTTGCGTACACTCTTCTAGCTGATTTGTTTTACATGTAGGAGTAAATTTTTCAAAAGCTTTTGGATAACGTTTATAGTATGCAGGTCCGTGATTTCCCATTTGATGCAGAACGATTAAAATATTTTTGCCCTTATTTTTTGCTATAAATTTATCGAGTCCGACGAGCATACCGACATCTCGGCATTCTCCGTTTTCACAAATAGTATTGTTTTTAGGAATTTTATAATCTTCATACGGTACACGCAGTGCTACACCTTTTGAGTCTGAGTTATTGTCTCTCCATAGTATTGCCACATCATTTGTATGTTTTAAAACATCAAGCACATTTTGTGTACTAATGCCTTTTTTGTAACTGTAATCTGATTTATTATATTTGGAAAACATACACGGAACAGATGCGGCAGTAGAAGTTCCACAAGAGTAAAAATTTGGAAAGTTGACAATATCATCTTGTGCAAGCAGAGGATTTGTCTCTTTTGCATAACCATTTAAGCTAAAATGATCTGCACGTGCTGCTTCTCCGACGACCATAATAACAAGCTTACTACGATTATCATCATTGACTATTTTGGCATCAAGACCTATAGGTTTGACAACAAGTTTACCATTGTTAAATGTCAAACTAATATATTTTCCGACAGAGTACATCCAATATGCCGGATTTATCGAGTAGCGTAATGGCTTGTGTTCTCGTACAAATGAGGTATAGAATTTACTAAACAAAAAGAATGATGCAAGAATAATCGCTAAAGAAAGCCCGATAAGTTTTAAACGTGCAAAAAATTCTTGTTTGAACGGTCTGTATTGTATTTTTGCTTTATATACCAAATATGACGGGATAAGACCTAGAAACACAAAGTATAAAATCTGCTTGAATGTTACCAAATCCAATGATTCATGCATATTTGTCTGCAGTGTATTTCTTATCATACTCGCATCAATAACAACATGATAACTGTTCATAAAATAGTTTGTAAGCGAAGAGACCAGCAACAGTGTGATAAGAATCGGTTTAAGCGTATACTTATAACAAAACAGACTTAGTAAAAATATCATAAAAAAGACAAGAATAACCGCAAGTGAAATCAAAAAACCGATATTGTGCAAGTTAAGAGGATAAACCTGCAATACATTATGAAAAAAACTGTAATTATCAAATAAAATAAAAAATATGCTGACATAGATAATAAGTTGTGTTTGTGTAAATCTTTTCAAGGGGAACTTCTTCTTTAGTATAAAATATTTTACTTACATGTAAAGAGATATAAATAAGTTTGAAATTATACACTTTATAATTAAATAATGGTAACATTACGCATTAAAATCACAGTAATTCAAAACTAGTTTTATTTTATACTTGGGAGCGATGCTTTAGCTTCGCCTTTTAGGCTTTAAGGCAAATCAGACTAGCTTAAAAACTAGGTTCCAAAAAACTTAACTGAGTTTTGACAAACTGTATATTCAATCAAAGAGCAGGTATGAAACAAGAAAATATAAGTATCGTTATTTTGGCAGCAGGAAAAGGCAGCCGTATGAAATCATCAAAGGCAAAGGTTTTACACACAATCAGCGGAAAACCTATGCTCTACTATATTATAAAAGAGTCTCGTAAAATTTCCGATGACATTACTGTGGTCATTGCCCATCAAAAAGAGGCTGTTATTGAAAGTATGCAAAACTATTTTGAAGACATCAATTTTGTAGAACAAGATGCAAAAAACTACCCGGGAACAGGTGGTGCTATGATGCAGGTAGAACCAAAACATGACAAAGTTCTGGTACTCAACGGAGATATGCCCCTCATCACTTCAGATGCGCTCAAAGGCTTTTTAGAACTTGAAGCCGACATAATTATGAGTGTTTTTGACCTTGAAAATCCGGATGGATACGGTCGTGTCATTATACGCAACAATCATGTTGAGTACATTGTAGAACAAAAAGATGCCGATGAAGCAGAATTGAATGTTACAACCGTCAATGCAGGAGTATATGCCTTTTCAAAAGTAATTTTAGAACAATACATTCCTGATTTAAGTAATGATAACGCCCAACAGGAATACTACTTGACAGACATTATAGCTATGGTAAATGAAGAGGAAGGCAGTATAGTTCCTTTATTTGTGGATGAAGAACAGTTCAAAGGTGTCAATTCTAAAAAAGATCTCGCGGATGCCGAAGAAATCATGCAAAATAGAATTCGTACAAAGTGGATGAATGCGGGTGTAAGTATGCAGCTTCCTGCAACCATTTACATTGAAGACGGCGTTGTTTTTGAGGGAGAATGCAGTGTTGAGAACAACTGTCGCATTACGGGAAACAGCAAAATTATCAACTCCCATATAAAAGCCGGCAGTGTTGTAGAAGAGAGTGTTGTAAAAAACTCAGACTGTGGACCGATGGCACATCTGCGACCGCTCTCAAATATAGAAAATACCCACATAGGTAATTTTGTTGAAGTGAAAAAATCAACACTCAAAGGTGTAAAAGCGGGACATTTAAGTTATTTGGGTGATGCTCAAATAGATGAAGGCACAAATATAGGTGCAGGCACCATTACATGTAACTATGACGGCAAAAACAAATACCAAACAGTCATCGGTAAAAATGTCTTCATAGGCAGTGATTCCCAGCTTGTAGCTCCCGTAACCATAGAAGATGACGTGATGATAGCAGCAGGAACAACGGTAACAAGCGGAGAAATAAAAAGCGGTAATCTGGTTCTCAGCCGAACAAAAATGCGTCTTGTAAAAGATTTTTATTATAAGTTTTTTGGGAAAAAATAAAGACATTTATGACAGAACATCATACCTTTGAACCACTTATATTTTCTGATTCGAAAGTGCTGATACTTGGTTCGTTTCCTAGTATAAAATCTTTTAAAGAGGGCTTTTACTATGCCCATCCACGGAATCAGTTCTGGCCTATATTGGCTGCCATTTACAAAGAACCCGTGCAAACAAAAGAAGACAAGATCGCCCTTTGTAAAAAATACAACATAGCCCTTTTTGACAGTGCATCGAGTCTGCAAAGAGAAGCAAAAAACTCTAGCGATACTAACCTGAAAAATATAACAGTCAATAATTTTGAAACACTGTTAGCCAAATACCCAAACATTCAAACCATCTTGTTTACAGGGAAAAAAGCAGAACAGATTTTTAACACAAAATACAAACATTTACAAATTAAAAAAGTCTTACTCCCCTCCACTTCTCCAGCCTATGCCAGTATGAAATTAGAAGAGAAACTGGCCAAATATAAAGAGGCTTTGTCTCATGTTTTTCAGTAATAGAATTTAGGTAAAGAAGATATACCTTGTTTTAATGAAGGTTTTGGATGTTTTTATAATACAGATTCTTATTTGAGAACTAGAAAAAATTATGAAATGTAAAAAATATTTAACAAAACAGAGAGAATTACACCCATGTGAGTGAATCTTCACTTTTAAAGGTGTAAGACAACAAGAATATAATAAGTACAGGAGAGCAATAATTTAATTATTGCTCACAACAGTCGTTATATCCTTCAAGAACTGTAAAAACTAATCAAAGATTTTTTTGCTATAATGCTTTAAACAAGATAAGGATGAATCTTTGCCAACTTTACTCAATGAAAATGGTTTTAAATTTTTCTTTTATGCAAATGAGCATAAGCCTATGCACATTCATGTGATGAAAGGTGAAGGGTTTGCTAAAGTTGAATTGGAAAATTTAAAAGTAGTACAAAACTACTTAAAACCTAAAGATTTAAAAATGGCATTAGAAATCATCAAAAAAAATCAAGATAATTTTACAAGGATTTGGAATGAATGGTTTAATTAAAGGTAAGGAAGTTCACTTCGATGATGAATACCTACATGTAAAACTTGAAGATGGAAGAATTATATCTACTCCGATGGAATGGTACAAACCATTGAAAAAAGCTTCTATATCAGAACTCAAAAACTACAAACTTATCTGCATGAATACAGGGATAGAATGGCAATCTATTGACTACCATCTCAACATAGAAAGTATGTTAGAACTCTCCTTCCAAGAAGTTGCCTAAAGATATAACAAGTTTGAGGATACATTATTAACAAATTTAGATTCTTATACTCAAGAACTTGAACGTTCTCGTACTTATATTATTGAAAAAGCTGTCAGTACATATTTTGATACCCTTGATGAAATGATTTCAGACAAACGTATATATGACTTAAAGGCTGGAAAAACAGAAGTTTATTCACTTGAAGAGGTAGTACAAAAACTTGGATTAAACTAATGTTTAAAATCATTGTTCCAAAAGCTACTTTTAAAGAACTAGAAAAGAAGTTTACTAAAGCTCTAACAAGACATAGTAGCCAATAAAGTATGTTGCTCGTAGTATTATTGGATATAATTGCAATAAATAATGCAGGAAAAAATATTTAATGAATTTTTTATCAAAAGAGGCTCCACTTCAAAACTCTATCTCTACGATGAAGGCTGTTTTGTCTGATGTCGGATGTGAGACAATTTTTCAAGAGCAGAAGAATCCCCTTTCTCACTGTTACTCGGTGAATCTCAGCTCACAAGAAGCACCCAGACATATTTACTCAAACGGAAAAGGTGTTTTGAGTGATGCTTCTGTGGCGAGTGCTTTGGGTGAGTATATTGAACGCTTACAGACAAATAACTTTTTTATAGATTTTCATTTGCCAAACAGAAAATATTACCCTGACGAAATTGCCTTTTCTTTTGATGAAACGTATCTTAGTGATGAACTTATAGCTGTTTATAATCCTGAGGGCAATCTCTCACCTGAGGATTTGGTGGATTTCAACAGCGATTATGAAGACAAAATCGTTGCCCTTCCTTTCATCAAACAATCAACGCAAGAAAATGTTTCTATTCCGCTTAATATTTTAAGTAATCTCTATGTCAGTAACGGTTTAGCAACGGGAAATACACCTTTAGAGGCAAAAGTACAGGCTTTAAGTGAAATATTTGAGCGCTATGCAAAAATAGAGATCATAAAAAACGGTTATGCTTTGCCGAAATTTCCCGATGAAGTTGTAAAAAGTTTCCCAAAAGTTTACGAAGATATACAAACACTGCAAAAACTCGGCTATAGAGTCGAAGTGCTTGATGCCTCTTTGGGCGGTCAGTTTCCCGTAACTGCCATATCGCTCATCAATCCTGAAAATGCAACACTCTTTGTCTCTTTTGGAGCGCATCCCATCCTTGAAGTTTCATTAGAGCGAACTATGACAGAACTTATGCAGGGACGTTCTCTTGAAAATCTTGACAGTTTTGAAGTACCTACTTTTGATATGAGTCTTGTTGCAGACAGTTTCAACCTTGAATCGCATTTTATAGA
>Ga0256842_1001643_pt1 | contig 17524 bp, 18 predicted proteins | sample 4559240metaG_FD_185973 | JGI IMG/M metagenome (GOLD analysis project Ga0256842, IMG submission 185973) | Hydrothermal vent microbial communities from Guaymas Basin, Mexico - 4559-240 | ecosystem: Environmental > Aquatic > Marine > Hydrothermal vents | place: Mexico: Guaymas Basin | collected...
GGAATGACTCTTCTGGGTCTATTACAGTATCATTCAGTCCTCCGGTTGCTCTTACTACAGGTATTGTGCCGTACCTCATGGCATATATCTGCATAACACCACATGGTTCAAACAATGATGGCATAAGCACCATGTCTGCGCCTGCAATCAATTTATGAAAAGTCACCTGATCATCCCTCTTGAGCAAATAAAAAGTATCAGGATAAATAATGCTCAATTCCCAAAAAAGGTTTTCTATAATAGGGTCACCTCTTCCCAAAGCAACTATTATCAAGTTCATTTCAGCAAGTCTGCGTGCCGCCTGTATCACCAATGAACAGCCTTTATGTTCTTCTAATTTCATTGGCATAGCCAATATTGGGGTCTGAATATTCTTTAAGCTGTTACCTATTTTTAGCTCTTTAATGAGCTCTTCTTTACAAACAAGCTTTCCTGAAAGCTCATGTTCAGAATAGCATTTTTTTATAAACAGATCTGTTTCTGGATTCCATTGTGTATAATCACATCCATTTAGTATACCATAGAGCTTATGGTTCAGATCTCTTAAGATATTATCAAGTCCTGCTCCAAATTCAGGCCTGTGGATCTCCTTTGCATATGTTGGGCTTGAGGTTATTATAGCATCTGAGTAAAGTATTCCTGCTTTAAGAAGACTTATTTGCCCATAAAATCCCATTTCTTCGTAATATGACTCAGGAAGTCCAAGAATGTATTTCTTTCCCAAAGGTACAAAACCATGACTTATATTATGAATAACAAAAATTTTAGATATACTCTTCATTTCTTCCTTTAAAAGAGGCATCAAAAGCCCTGTTTCCCAATTATTTGCAAGCAATATATCAGGAGGTCTATCCAACATCTTTACAAATAAGGAAACAAACTTGCAAAAAAAGAGAGCACCTTCAGCCTGATCTTCTGAAAAGATAGCAGGGCTATAAATAAGATAAAGAGGAATACCGAAAAATTCTGTTCTAAGTATGCTTATTCTAAAACTATTTCCTCCTATATTTAGGCTCTGGGCACAAAAAAGTGATGCTTCTCTTTGGTCTAATAAAGAAGGATATCCAGGTATCATAAGATTTACCTTGCATCCTTCATCTCTCAGCGCCAAAGCAAGATTTTTTATATTATCACCTAATTCTTTATCATCCGTGAATGGAGAAAGCTCTTTTGAAACAACAAGTACCCTCATACTAAAAAACTGGCTAATTGATCTGCTAAAGAAAATCCTTTTTTGGTGGGAATAACCCTTTTTTCAGTTATTCTTATCAGACCTTCTCTTTCCAAGAGATTTAACATATCCTTTGACACCTTGCAAAGTGATAATTCTGTTCCATAGCAGGTTCTCAGGCCTAAGAAGAGTTTTTCCATACATATCTGTTCCTCTGATAACTGCTCTGTTTCTTCCACTGGTGGAAATCCTTTTTTTAACATCTCACAATATTTTTTTATAGAAGCAAAATTCCACCATCTTTTTTTACCATCAAATGAATGGGCTGATGGCCCAATTCCCAAGTATGGAACATACATCCAATACTTAAGATTGTGTGTAGAGATATATAGCTCTGATCTTGCAAAATTAGAAACCTCGTAGTGAATATATCCATAGTTTTCTAAAAAATTAGAGGTCTGCATAAAAAAACATGCTTTTTTATCTTCATCCATAGAAGCTATCTTTCCTGAACAGTATAAGTTCCATAAACGGGTTCTTTTTTCGAATGTAAGCTCATAACAGGATATATGTTCTGGACTTAAAGAAACAATCCGTTTCAGATCATTAAGCCATTCTCCTAAAGACTGCCCAGGAACAGCATAGATCATGTCCACACCTATGTTTTCAAAACCTACTTTTCTTAAAACTTCATATGCCCTAAGCGCCTGATCTGCTAAATGACATCTGCCCAAAAATTTTAAAATTTCATCCATCAAAGACTGAATACCAAGTACCACCCTATTTATACCTATTTCTTTTAAAAACTTAGCCTTATTTATATTAATATCGCATGGATTCGCTTCAATAGTTATTTCTGCTCCATCCTCAATATGGAATTTTTCAAATATCTCTCTAAGGATTAATTCTATATATTCCTCTTTTAGAAATGTGGGAGTTCCTCCACCTATGTAAACAGTATCAAATGGCTGAGAAAATATATCTTTCTGCAACAGCATTTCCTTTTTTAATCCATCTAAAAACTTCTGCAAAGGCGCAAGGGACGGGATAGAATAAAAGTCACAGTAGCTACACTTGGATCTGCAGAATGGGATGTGTATATACAATCCTGGCTTTTGCAATTGCATAAAAGAATTATATCAAAATTTATAGTTATCCGCATAATTGCGGATAACTCCTCCTAATCACAACTAAGCCCTCTATTGAGCAAAAATAGCTTTACAGCAAAAATTTCGGGCCTTATACCAATACCAATTAGACATTCTTTTTATAACTGACCTTACGTAAAAATTTCTGTCTTATCTGTTGAGATAAAAATGCATTTACAACAAACTGAAATTGGCGTATATATTTCATTCAAAAATTGTGAACAGGAGGATAGACAAAAATGAAGAGGATATTATATGTAGAAATTTGTGTTATATTATGCTTATTTTTCTTATTTGCATTGCCTGGATTTTCTGCTGCAGAAAAAATAAAGATTGCCGTTGTAGATTTGAATAAATGCATCAGAGAATCCCTTAAAGGAAAGAGATTATATCGAGAGTTAGAAGATAAAAGAGATGTGCTTCAAAAAAGGATAAGTCAAAAAGAAGCAGAGTTAAAAAAACTCCAGGATGAATTGAAAAAGAAAGCAATGATGCTTAGCCGTGAGGCATTGAGAAAAAAGAGAAAGCTTTTTGAACGGAAACAGCAAGAATACAGGTACTTTTTAGAAGATGCTCAGGATGAACTAAGACAAGAAGAGGCAAGAGGAATACAAAAATTACTAAAAGATTTAACAAAAGTAATTGCAAATATAGCAAAAAAAAGAGGATATACCCTTGTTCTTGAGAAATCAAAGGGAGGTATTCTGTATAATACACCTAAGATAGATATAACAGCCGATGTTATAAAAAACTTTGACAATATTAAATAACATGCCCCTCACCCTAAAACAAATAGCAGAAATCGTAAAAGGGCAGTTAAAAGGCAAAGAAGATCTTTGCATAGTAGGAATAAATTCCTTAGAGCTGGCACAAGCTGGTGAAATCTCTTATTTTGGAGATAAAAGATATAAACATCTTGTATCCAAAACCAAGGCCTCTGCACTGTTTGTCTCAGAAGAAACAGACCTCTTTAAAGGAGCTCAAATAATAGTTCCAAATCCTGCGTTAGCATTAGCAAAGATTGCAACTTACTTCTTGGATGCGCTTTCCAGATATCCAGGGATAAGTGAATACGCACATATAGGGAAGAACACCAAGATAGGGGAAAATCCATCTGTATATCCATTTGTTTACATAGGCAACAATGTAAAAATAGGAGATAATGTGACTATATTCTCTGGGGTTTTTATAGGAAATAATGTAAGGATAGGAAATAATACGATTGTATATCCAAATGTGAGTATATTGGATGACACTGTAATAGGGAAAAATGTGATTATCCATTCAGGTTCAGTGATAGGTAGTGATGGATTTGGCTTTGAAAGGGATGGAGAAGTACATGTAAAAATTCCTCAAAAAGGATTTGTCCAAATAGATGACGATGTTGAGATAGGAGCTGGTAACTGTATAGATAGAGCAACATTTGGAAAGACCTGGATAAAAAAAGGAGTAAAGACAGACAATCTGGTTCATATAGCACACAATGTAGTGGTTGGAGAAAATACTTTAATAATAGCGCAGGCAGGAATATCTGGCAGTGTAATGATTGGGAAGAATGTGATAATAGCTGGACAGGTGGGAATAGTAGATCATGTAGAAATAGGAGATCAAAGTATAATAGGGCCTCAATCAGGTGTGCCCAAGTCTATTCCTGCAGGAAGCATCTTTTCTGGAACTCCTGCTATGCCACATCCACTTTTTTTAAAGACCTCAGCCCTGATCCAAAAGCTTCCTGAAATGCATAAAAAGCTCATAGAGATAGAAAAGAAAATAAAAAAAATTGAAAAAGAGAGGGAAAGAGATGAAACTACCTCTTAATTATCAAGAAATAATAAAAGTTCTTCCTCACCGCTATCCTTTCTTGATGATAGACAGGGTTATAGAATTAGAATTAGGGAAAAAAGTAGTGGCAATAAAAAATGTAACTTCTAATGAACCCTTTTTTCAAGGTCATTTTCCAGGACTTCCAGTAATGCCCGGCGTACTTATAGTAGAAGCCATGGCTCAAACAGGGGGTATATTAGCAAGACTTACTACCTCAAATGGAGATGAGCCAAAAGAGAATGAGCCTATTTTTTTTATGTCTATCGAAAAAGTAAAATTCAGAAAACCTGTAGTGCCAGGAGATCAGCTAAGGCTTGAAGTAGAGGCTATAAGAGCAGGATCAAGGGTATGGAAACTTCAAGGAAAAGCATTTGTGGATAGCCAACTTGTTGCAGAAGGAATACTTGCAGCGACATTAAGCAAATAATGAAAATAGATCCAAGAGCATTAATAAGTCCAAAGGCAAGCATAGAAGAAGGTGTAGAAATAGGTCCATACGCTGTTATAGGAGATGATGTATTTATAGGAAAAGGTACAAAAATAGGGCCACATGTGGTAATAGAAGGGCTTACAGTTATAGGAAAAGAAAATAAGATTTATCAATTTGTATCCATTGGAACACCCCCTCAGGATCTGACCTATAAAGGAGAAAAAACAAAAGTAATTATAGGAAACAATAATGTCATCAGGGAATTTGTAACTATAAATAGAGCGAGTACAAAGGAAGATGGTATTACTGTTTTAGGAGATAACAATTATTTGATGGCATATGCACATATTGCTCACGACTGCCGCTTAGGAGACAATATCATTATGGCAAACTCGGCCACTCTTGGTGGACATGTAAGGGTAGGAGATCATGCAATAATATCTGCCTTTGTTGCAGTGCATCAATTCGTAAGAATTGGAGAATATTCATTTGTAGGAGCAAAATGTGGAGTAGATAGAGATATTCCTCCTTTTATGCTGGCTTCTGTAGATGAAACAGGACCAAGGGCAAAGCTGTTTGGACTTAATAGTATTGGACTTAGAAGAAAAGGATTTTCAAAAGACACAATAGAAGCTCTTAAAAAAGCGTATAAGATCATATGGCGAGAACACAAAAATCTGAGCAAAGGCATAGAACAGGCTATGGCAGAACTTCCAAAATTTCCAGAACTGGAGCTGCTTTTTTCTTTTCTCAAGACCTCAAAAAGAGGGATCATAAGATAAGCTATGTCTGATACACTCGGAATCATAGCAGGTGGAGGTAAATTTCCTATTCTTATAGCAAAGGAAGCCAAAAAAAGAGGAATAAAAGTAGTGGCAGTTGCACATGAAGGAGAAACAGATCAGGCCATCGAGAATGAAGCAGATGAAATAACATGGATAAAACTGGGACAGTTCGGACGCTTAGTAAAGGCTTTAAAAAAAGGAAATGTAAAAAAAGCGGTTATGGCAGGAACCATAAAGAAGAAAAGAATGTTTGAAGGTATTGTGCCTGATTTAAAAGGACTTTCTTTGATGTCCAAGATATTGTTTTTTCATGATGACGGAATATTGAGTGCTGTTGCTCATGAGCTTTCAAAGGAAGGGATAGAAATAATAAGTTCTACATATTATCTTCCAGAGCTCGTGGCCCCAGAAGGATGTCTCACAAAAAGAAGACCTACAAGACAAGAAAAAGAAGACATAAGATTTGGATGGAACATGGCAAAAGAGATAGGTAAATTGGATATAGGACAATGTGTGGTTGTAAAAAGCAAAACTGTCCTTGCAGTAGAAGCAATAGAAGGTACAGATGAAACCATAATTCGAGGAGGAAAAATCGCCAAGGAAGGAGCTATAGTAGTAAAGGTATGTAAGCCAAATCAAGATCTAAGATTTGATCTGCCATCTGTTGGATTAAATACAGTAAAAACCATGAATATGGTAAACGCAAGCCTTTTAGTAATAGAAGCAGGAAAAACGCTTATGTTTGATAAAGAGGAGATGATTTCTTATGCAAATAAGAATGGTATATGTATTGTTTCCATAAAGGACAATAAGGAGATGGATCTATGAATAATAAAAAACTAAGAGTTGCAGTTATAGGGGTTGGACATCTTGGCAAATATCACTTGGAGAAATATATCTCTATCCCAGATGTGACTCTTGTAGGAGTAGTGGACATAAATCCAAAAAGATTAAAAGAAATCACTGCTAAGCATAAAGTGAGAGGCTTTAAAAGCCACCATGACATGATAAATTTAGTGGATGCTGTAAGCATTGCTGTTCCCACAGAAGTTCATTTTGATGTAGCAATGGACTTTTTAACAAAAGGAATACATATACTTGTAGAAAAACCTATAACTTACGACATATCCCAAGCAGATATATTGTTGGATAAGGCAAAAGAGACAGGCGCAATTGTTCAAGTAGGGCTTGTAGAAAGATTCAATCCTGCTGTGATAAAAATGAAATCTCTTGTGAAAGAGCCTATATTTTTGGAAGCACATAGGATGAATAATTTTACTCCACGAGGCACAGATGTAGATGTAGTGTTGGATCTCATGATACACGATGTAGATATAGTATTAGATATAGTGGAATCTGAACCTGCAGATATACATGCAGTTGGAATGTCTGTGATTACAGATAAGATAGATATTGCTAATGCCAGATTGGTATTTAAAAATGGCATAGCTGCTAATCTTACTGCCAGCAGAGTATCTGGTAAGGTATTGAGAAAAATCAGGGTATTCCAGCCTGATTCATATATCTCAGCGGACTATGCAAAAAGAAGAGTAACTGTTGTAAGTCATGATAAAACAAGAAAAGATAAATTTGGTTTTCCAAAACTTACCATGGAAAAGGTAGAATTTCCTGATAGTGATCCATTAGCTGATGAAATAGTATCCTTTGTGAACTCTGTAAAAAATGGACAAGAACCTGTTGTTAGTGGATATGAAGGCAAAAAGGCATTAGAAATTGCCCTCCATATAATAGATGAGATAAAAAGCAACTCAAAAGAGCTAAATGAAAAGTGCCTAAGAAAACAGTTTTTATTATAGCAGGTGAATCATCTGGTGATTTACATGGATCCAATCTTGTTAAATCTATAAAAGAATTAAATCCTGAAGTAGATTTTATCGGCATAGGTGGAGATAATATGAAACGAGCAGGTGTAAAGCTTATAACACATTCTTCAGAAATGGCAGTAGTAGGCTTCACAGAAGTTCTTACAAGAATTTATAAAATAACAAAAACTGGGATAGAAATCAAAAAAATGCTTAAAAAGAACAGACCTGATTTGGTTATCTTGATAGACTATCCAGATTTTAATTTGCATATAGCTGGATACGCAAAAAAACTTGGTATTCCTGTTATGTACTACATTAGTCCACAGGTGTGGGCATGGAGATCTGGAAGGGTAAAAAAGATAAGAAAAAGAGTAGATAAAATGGTGGTTATTTTACCATTTGAAAAAGAATTCTATGAAAAAAGAGGAGTAAATGTAAGCTATGTAGGACATCCCATAATGGATGCAATCCCAAAGACAATAGATAAAGACAGCATCAAAAAAGAATTAAAAATAAACAATGCTTATCCTGTATTTGCCCTGCTTCCGGGAAGCAGAAAACATGAAATAGAAAAAACACTACCTGTAATGGCAAAGGCACTTTATAGGTTGAAAAATACATACAATAATCTAACTGCATTTATTGTCTTAGCAGATTCTGTAACTCCTGAGTATGCTAGAAAACTTATTGGAGGCTTTGAATTTATAAAGATATTTCCCAGTCATGAGATTTACAGAATCTTGAGGATATCTGATTTAGCATTTGTTACTTCTGGAACAGCAACTCTTGAAACAGCAATAATGGGCACACCAATGGTAGTAGTTTATAAAGGTTCTCCTGTATCCTTCTGGATCGCAAAAAGTTTGGTAAAAGTAAAATATATTAGCCTTGTAAACCTTATTGCAGATGAAAAAATTGTTCCAGAGCTCATTCAGGATGAATTTAATCTAAAAAACCTGATAAAAGAAACCTTCAGGATACTGGAAAATAATTTATTAAGACAAAAGATGAAAGAAAAACTCAGAACAATTAAAAACAGACTTGGAAAAGGAGGTGCTTCAAAAAAAGCAGCAATGATAGCTATAGAAATGCTGGAGGGAAAGTATGGCCAGCACAGTATTAGTAGTAGATGATGAAGAAAGTATCCTTTTTTCCATAGAAGGTGTGCTTTCAGATGAGGGTTTTGAAGTGGTATGTGCAAAAAGTGGAGAAGAGGCTCTAAATATAATGCAAGAATCTATCCCTGATGTAGTATTACTGGACATTCTCATGCCAGATGGAATAGATGGAATAGAAACCCTTGTTAAGATAAAACAAAGATATCCTTTATTACCTGTTATTATGATGTCAGGCCATGGTACAATAGAAACCGCTGTTAAGGCAACAAAGCTGGGAGCCTATGACTTTATTGAAAAGCCCATTTCCTTAGACAAACTTATATTGTGCATAAACAATGCTATTGAGCACTTGAGATTAAGGCAAGAAATAAATCTTATCAAAGAAAAAGAGGAAAGCAGATACAAAATTATAGGCCATAGCAAGGCAATAAAGGACTTAATTGATCAAATAAGAATGGTAGCTCCTACAGATGCATGTGTTTTGATCACTGGTGAAAATGGTACAGGGAAAGAGCTGGTTGCACACAATATCCATTGGTTCAGCAAAAGATCAAGTAAGCCTATGGTAGAGATAAATTGTGCAGCTATTCCTGATGAACTGATAGAAACAGAGCTTTTTGGTTATGAAAAAGGGGCATTTACTGGAGCAAACTCCATGAAGAAAGGAAAGTTTGATCTTGCCCATCATGGGACCATATTTCTGGACGAAATAGGAGATATGAGCCTTAAAGCCCAGTCTAAGATATTGAGAATACTTCAGGAAAAAAGATTTGAAAGAGTAGGAGGCAGCAGTCCAATAGAGGTTGATGTAAGAGTGGTAGCAGCAACAAACAAGAATTTAGAGGAGGAAATAAAGAAAGGCAGGTTTAGAGAGGATCTTTATTTCAGATTAAATGTGGTTCCAATAAGGGTTCCTCCTTTAAGAGAAAGGATTGAGGACATTCCTGATCTAATAAACTGGTTTGTAAAAGAGTTTTCTATAAGTACAAATTTGGAACCAAAAATATTTTCAGAACAGGCTGTTGAAATGCTAAAAGAATATCCTTGGCCAGGAAATGTAAGAGAGTTAAAAAACTTAGTGGAGAGGCTTATAATCATGACACCTGAGGATACAATAGAACCGCGACATATTCCTGCTCCATATAATCGGGAAAAGGAAAAAGATGAAGAAGAATTGGATCAGCTTTTTAAACTGGGGTCTTTAAAAGAAGCCAAAAATGAGTTTGAAAAGCTCTTTATAGCAAATAAACTAAAGGAATTTAGAGGAAATATATCCCAAACAGCAGAAGCAATAAATGTGGAAAGAAGCTATCTTCATAAGAAGATCAAGATGTATGGCATAGATGTATCTGAATACAAAAGGAGGTAAACACAAAAATGCTTAATGGTTTTGTTCAGGGAATTAAATACAATGCAAAAGGATTGTTCTTAGGTATAAAAACACCAAAACTTCTTTTACTTGGTATATTGAGATTTATAATACTTGTTGCATTTACTATAATTCTTGCCACCCTTGCTATCTCATATCATGCCAAAATTATGGCACTTATATGGGTAAAACCTGAAAATATTTGGATTGTATGGATATGGCATTTTCTTTCTTGGTTGCTTACCTTATTCATGATAGGAATATCTACCTTGACTTCCTATATATTGTCTCAGATATTATTTAGTGTATTAATAATGGACTACATGTCCAGAATCACAGAAAGAATAATTACTGGTAGAGTTCAAGAACCTAAACTGTCTTTTGTTAAATTTAGTCTTTATTCAATAAAACAGGAAATTCCAAGAACTATTCTTCCAATAGCAATCTCAACAGCCTTGTTTATCTTAGGATGGTTTACTCCACTTGGACCAGTTATTGCTACGATTTCTTCAATAATCACTATAATATTTCTTTCTTGGGATAACACAGACCTGGTGGCAGCCAGAAGACTTTTGCCATTCAAAAAACGAGTTCATCTTCTTGCAAAAAATCTTCCTTTTCATATAGGATTTGGGCTTTACTTTCTTATTCCTTTATTAAACAGTATATTTTTTTCCTTTTCTCCTGTAGGTGCTACTATGTATTATTTAGAAGTAATTGAAAAACAGGAAGAAAATGAAAAGGGAACGTCTTAAGATCTGACCTTATGCAAAAGTTTTTATCTCAGGAGGGATAACAGCGAATGCGGTATTGGGGCAAAAGGGTTTTTCGTCTGCTCCGACAGTCGCATCCGAAAAATCCCTTTGCTCTTATTCCACTTCCGGTCTTAACCCTATACTGCATACAGATAAGACAGAAACTTTTGCGTAAGGTTAGTTAAGATTAAGAATGTAAAAGAGATAAAAGACAGATGAAGAGACCTTTTTTCTTGTTTTTTAAATGGAAAATGAGATATATTTATAATATTCTGTAAGATATTAGATTTTACAAAATACTATAAAACATACAAATAAAAAGAAAATGAAATTTAATAATTATGAATAACCATAAAAAAGGGGGAGAGAAATGAGTTCTACTTTTGAACATTTAATAAACAAACAAATTAAAAGGTGGGAGATAGCCAAAAAAAAAGGCCAAAAAAAGGCTTATATTCCTGTTATTACTATATCCAGAGAGCCAGGCAGTGGGGGAAGTATTATAGGTGAAAGGGTTGCTGAATTAGAAGGGCTTGATTTCTTTCATAAAGAAATAATAACCCGGATAGCAGAAGATTCAAATATAAGTAATTTGTTGTTAGAAACATTGGATGAAAAGGGGCTGTCTTTGATAGAAGAATGGATTTCTTCTTTAGTAAACAGACAGCATCTTTGGCCTGACAAATTTTTGCAGCATCTCATGAGGGTAATTGGAACCATTGGTAGACATGGTGGTGCAGTAATTGTGGGAAGAGGAGCAAATTTTTTACTGCCACCAGAAAAGACTGTGAGGATCAGAGTTATTGCTCCGCTGGAAAAAAGAGTAAAAGATGTATCCAAACAGTTTAATGTATCTTTGGAAGAAGCAAGAAAAAGGGTAATAAGAACCGAATCTGATAGAAGGGCATTTATAAGAAAATATTTTCATGCAGATATAACCTCTTCCTTAAATTATGATCTTGTAATAAATACTGACATCATTGGATTAGAAGGTGCAGTTAGAACTATCAGAGAGGCGTTTCATTACAAAAAAGAGGCTATGGTAGTTGAAACATAAAGAAATCAAATAAACCAGTGAGTGGGATATTTGCCCACTAATTAAAGGAGAGAGGGGTGTCGTATGACAAAAAGAATCTCTTTTACAAAGCATCTTAATAGACTACTTCCCAGATTTAGAGAGAATATGAGCAATGCAGAATCTACAGAGGATGTAAAAAAGTTCTTCCTTTATGCTGTAAAAGAGCTTTTAGAAGATATCTTAGAAAAAGAGATAGATATAATAAAAGACGATATTGTGCTTGCTCCAGAAAAACCACCATTCTATAAAATATCTTCCCAGCTTATTTCAGAATTAAAAGAGGTGTGGAAGGAATCTGACCTCCCACACCTTATTGAAAAATTAGCAGAATCTGCTACAGGCAGATATAAGCATTTAGAAAAACATCCTGAAAAGACCGAATCAAAGATCAGGATGTAGTAATTTATTTCACTTCTTCATAGTCTGCATCTACTACGTCATCTCCTCCAGTGCCACTACTTTGTCCGCCACCTCCCGCTGTACCTGTAGAAGCACCTCCAGTTGCTGATTGTTGCTGCTGAGTTGCCCTTGCATACATCATTTCTGCAAGCCTATGAGATGCGTGAGTAAGAGCTTCTGTTTTTCTCTTGATCTCCTCTACATCATCCCCTTCTATTGCCTTTTTCAGCTCTTCAATTGCTTTGTTTATTTCTGACTTTGTTGCCTCATCTATCTTATCACCTACTTCTCTTAGAGATTTTTCAGTAGTATAGATGAGGGAATCAGCATTATTTCTTGCCTCTACTAATTCCTTCTTCTTCCTATCCTCTTCTGCATGAAGTTCTGCCTCTTTTATAATCTTTTGGATCTCTTCCTCACTCAATCCACTAGAGGCTTTTATCTCAATTGACTGCTCTTTGCCTGTTCCTAAATCTTTTGCAGATACATGGAGTATACCATCTGCATCAATGTCAAAGGTTACCTCTATCTGAGGAACTCCTCTTGGGGCAGGTGGTATTCCTACAAGCTGGAATCTACCTAAGGAGACATTATCCTTTGCCATAGGTCTTTCGCCTTGAAGCACATGTATTTCCACTGCTGTTTGATTATCTGCTGCAGTAGAGAATATCTGGCTCTTTCTAGTGGGAATTGTGGTATTTCTCTCTATAAGTTTTGTAAACACCCCACCCAACGTCTCTATACCAAGAGAAAGTGGGGTTACATCTAACAGCAATACATCTTTTACTTCACCTGAAAGAACACCTCCTTGGATAGCAGCACCAATTGCTACTACTTCGTCAGGATTTACTCCCTTGTGAGGCTCTCTTCCGAATATCTCTTTTACCTTTTCCTGTATTTTTGGCATTCTGGTCATACCACCTACAAGAATCACTTCATCTATGTCTTTTGATGTAAGTCCTGCATCCTTCATTGCCTGCTGACACGGTCCTACTACTTTTTCAACAAGATCTTCAACTAAAGATTCAAATTTAGCTCTGGTAAGTTTCATATTAAGATGTTTTGGACCACTTGCATCTGCAGTAATAAAAGGCAAGTTTATTTCTGTTTCTAACATAGTTGAAAGCTCTTTTTTTGCCTTTTCTGCTGCTTCCTTTAATCTTTGAAGCGCCATCCTATCCTTTCTTAAATCAATACCCTGCTCTTTCATAAATTCGTCTACTATGTAATTTACAATACGCATATCAAAGTCTTCCCCACCTAAATGGGTGTCTCCACTAGTAGATTTTACTTCAAATACACCTTCACCTACCTCTAATATAGATATATCAAATGTACCACCACCCAGGTCAAACACTGCTATCTTCTTTTCGCCTTTTTTGTCTAACCCATAAGCTAAGGAAGCAGCAGTTGGTTCATTTATGATTCTTCTGACATTCAATCCAGCTATACGCCCTGCATCCTTAGTAGCCTGTCTCTGACTGTCATTAAAGTATGCAGGAACAGTAATAACTGCATCAGTTACTTTTTCTCCTAAATAAGCTTCTGCTGCTTCTTTTAATTTTCTAAGGATCATAGCAGAGATTTCAGGTGGACTATACCTCTTTCCCCTTACTTCCACATGAGCATCACCATTTGGAGCCTTTACAATCTTATATGGCAAGATTTTTATATCTCTCTGTACCTCTGGGGAGTCGTATCTTCTCCCCATAAGCCTTTTTATTGCAAAAACAGTATTTTCAGGGTTAGTTATCGCTTGCCTTTTTGCTGTTTGTCCTACAAGTATTTCTCCACTCTCTGTAAATGCTACAACTGATGGAGTTACTCTCTCTCCCTCCTGATTTGGGATAACAACAGGGTCCCCTCCTTGCATTACAGCAACGCAGGAGTTAGTTGTCCCTAAGTCTATTCCTATTATTTTTCCCATTTTCTTCCTCCTTAATCTTTAATTTTGTTTTTGATCTTCTTTTTTGCTTACAACTACAAGAGCAGGTCTTATAAGTTTTCCATGCAGTTTATATCCTTTTTGCAATTCTTCTATTACCATGCCGGATTCCACAGAAGAATCATCTCTTTGCTCAACCGCATGGTGATAATTGGGGTCAAACTTCTTGCCAAGGCTTTCAAATTCTTCAAGTCCTGCTTTTTTTAAGATGTCTTTTAATCCCTTAAGGGTAAGTTCTACCCCTTCTTTTAATGCCTTAAACGCCTCTCCTGTTTGTTCTCCTTCTTCCGCATGAAGAATTGCTCTTTCCAAATTATCTATTACATTTAAAAGATCTCTTATTAAAGACTCATTTGCAAACTTTATAAATTCTTCTCTTTCCTTCTGAAATCTTTTCTTTAGATTTTCTATCTCTGCTTGAGACCTTAGATAAAGATCAAAATATTTCTTTGCTTCCTCAGAAATCTGTTTCAATTTCTCTACGAGCTGCTCCTTGCTCATTTCTTCTAAAGGAACTTCTTTTGGTTTGCACTGCTCTTCTTTTTCAATTTTTTCTTTTTCCCGCTTTTCTCTCTCTTTTTGCAAATCTTTTACATCTCCCATATCTTTCACTCCTCTATACCCTATGGTTTATAGAAAAGCTAAGCATCCTTTTTAGTTTGTCAAGATTATTTGAGGCTCATCTGTAATCACAACTAAGCCCTCTATTAAGCAAAAACAGCTTCACAGCAGAAATTTTGGGCCTTAAACAAACCTATATCTGGATACTCGCCGATGATAATCATATAATTTCTTAATCTTTACTTATTCTGGACTTTTTATGGATTAAGGTTGCATCTTTCCTGTCCAGTTCTTGCTTTACCATTATTTTATGGTATTTTTTGATTATAGAGGAGTAATGGTATGCACTTACTGATCCATTAATCTTTACATAATATCAGCAGAAATTTTTATCTATCTTTAGATGAAGACTCTCGCTCACAGTTCATACAGGGTTTCATCTACTTCAGGTGGTCTTTTATACTTAGATACTATTTTTTTTGCTTTTTCCTTCAGAACAAAAGGTTCTTCCTCTTCAAGCACATCTCCCAGATCTTCCTCAATCTTTTCAGGATTTTCTCCTTTTTCCATCCTTTTTATCGCCTCCTCCATACCAGGACCAAGTTTAAGTCCCATCATATCAGTAAGTTTCCTTATGAGCTTTGCAGCTTGATCTGGTCTCTCTTCATCTATATTTTCAGCTTCTTTTGCCAAAGCACCTATTGCCTTTTCTATCTTACTTTCATCAATATCAGGCAATTCAGAACCTTCTTCTTCCTTTAGATTGTGGGAGGTAGCAAATATTGACATCTTTCTTTGTAGCGTTGTCTTTTTGCATTTAGGACACTGAGGAATTTTGTCGGTATTGACTCTTCTAGAAAAGAAGTTAAATATCATGTGACATTCAGGACAGTAAAATTCATATATAGGCATGGCTTACCTACCCAGTGCGTGTTTTTTCATCTCTTCTTCAAGAGCAGAGGGTCTTCCCCTTCTTATCCTTTCGCATGGAAGACATCTTTCTATTTTTTTTCTTTCCATTAGCTCCTTTTCTTCCTTTGCTATAAGGACTTTATTCTCTTTCAGTTTTTTCTCACAAAGCTCAATTCCCTTAAGGGACTTATAATACTGTCCTACATCTGGATAGTGCATAATAGCGTATTTATATCTTTGTAGAGCTGCTCTATATTTCTTCATTTTGAAGTAAAAATTTGCTACATATAGTTCATGTTTTGCTAAGTTTGCATAACATTTCCTAAGCCTCCACTTGGCAATCCTGGCATATTCAGAGTTGGGGAATCTTCTTATAAGTCTTTCAAATTCCTCTTTTGCCTTTCTGGTGTGATATTGATCTCTGTCCACAGTAGAAACCCTTTCAAAGTGGCACATACCCTTTTGATATATTACATATGGAATATTTGGATTTACTGGATGAAGTTTTTCAAATTCTGAATATGCTTCATATGCTTCATCGTAATTTCCTTTAAAATAAAGGGCATCTGCTATCTTTAACTCAGCAATTATCACATATCTACTATAGGGATACTTATCCTTTATCTGTTGAAAGACTTCTATAGCCCCTTCATAAAAACCATCTTTCATATCCCTTAGACCCTCTTTCATAAGCTCTTCAGGGGTCTTCTCTTTTTTTATCTGCTTAGGAGGTGGGCCACAGCTTGTGAAAAAGATAAGTGCAGATAAAATAATAGAAAAGATATAAAAGGACCTCATTGCATCTCTTCAATATATCTTGCTGCAGAAAAACTGGCAATTGCACCATCTCCAACAGCAGTAGATATCTGTCTGAGCAACTTTGATCTCACATCTCCTGCTGCAAATACCCCTTTAGCAGAAGTCTGCATTTCAGAATCTGTTATTAAAAAACCAGATTCATCTGTTTTAAGCTGATTATTTAAAAAGGAGGTATTAGGAATCAAACCAATAAACACAAATACACCTTTTACAGGCAAATAAGATATAGTCTCATCTCTTAGATTTTTTAGCTCTAACCCTTCTACCCCGTCCTTTCCCACAATCTTAACAGGCACAGTATTCCAGATAAAGTTTATCTTTTCTTGTTTAAAAGCCCTTTCCTGTAAAAGCTTTGCTGCTCTAAGCTTATCCCTTCTATGTATAAGATGAACTTTTCTTGCAAATTTGGTAAGATAAATTGCCTCTTGAACTGCAGAATCTCCTCCTCCAATGACTGCTACTTCCTGACCTCTAAAAAATGGTCCATCACATGTGGCACAAAAAGAAACCCCTTTGCCAATAAGCTTATCTTCTCCTTCTATCCCCAATTTTCTGGGAGTTGAACCAGAGCATATTACTATAGTCTTTGTCTCTATTTCTCCCCTATTTGTTTTTACTTTTTTTGTATTTCCTTTTACGCTAATCTCTTTTACTTCTTCATTTTCTATGTTTATACCTAAGAACTCTGCCTGTTTTCTCATTCTATCCATAAGTTCGAAACCAGCGATTCCTTCTGGAAAGCCAGGATAATTTTCTATCCAGTCTGTGTTTATAGCCTGTCCTCCTGGAGCTGCCTTCTCAAAAAGTCTTGTTTTAAGACCTGCCCTTACAGCATAAATACCAGCTGTCAATCCCGCAGGTCCTGCTCCTATTATTATTGTATCCTCCATTTTAAAGAAGCTTCTCCAAGGCGGATTTAAGGGTCTCTTTTGGTTGTGCTCCTATTATTACATTAACTACTTCCCCATTTTTAAAAAATATAAGGGTTGGAATACTTCTTATCCCAAACCTTGCAGGTGTTTTTTGATTCTGATCCACATTCATTTTAGCTATCTTTATTTTGCCCTTATACTCTTTTGCCAGCTCTTCTATTATAGGTCCTATCATTTTGCATGGACCGCACCAATCTGCCCAAAAATCTACTATTGCTGGCATATCAGATTTTAGTATTTCCTGTTCAAAACTATCATCTGTGATGTGTAGTACATCGCTCATATTTTTCTCCCCCCAATTTTTTTAGACTTTATTAACATGAGTTAGGTATTCATTCTGATTACCAGATGTATTAAAATGTAGCTAAATTATTACATATCTGGTAATCAGAAGAATCAACCCTGCTTAAAAGCGAACTACTACTCCCTATCCCTATGAGGGACTCAGGAGA
>Ga0256842_1001644_pt1 | contig 17521 bp, 16 predicted proteins | sample 4559240metaG_FD_185973 | JGI IMG/M metagenome (GOLD analysis project Ga0256842, IMG submission 185973) | Hydrothermal vent microbial communities from Guaymas Basin, Mexico - 4559-240 | ecosystem: Environmental > Aquatic > Marine > Hydrothermal vents | place: Mexico: Guaymas Basin | collected...
AAGATTAAGGATTGGCCACATATCTACAGCCAGATAGTGATTTTATTTGAGGATAGGCTATAATAAAATTTACACAAATGGATGGACAGTCCCTAAAATTCCAGACACAATTCTCTTGACAACTGCCCAACTCTCTCCCTCAACCCGAAGTTTTATAGCCCCCCTCAAAAAGCTATCAAAAAGCCTTAGGAAACAGGTTTTTAACCTTTCTTTAATTTTCATCTGGCTCCTCCTTCTTTTTAGTTTCTTCTTTTAAAAACAAAAAATCATTTATGCAGTCTTCAACCACTTCACGAGGACTTTCTCCATCCTTCATAACGGTAACAATTACATCAGAAACTGGTTCCTCAAGTCTGGAAAGCTCTGGAAAAGGAATAGCAATAAAGCTAAACTTGTAGAGAGGCTTGATTTTCTTTTGCTTTAGTTCGTTAAGTTTTTTTCTTCAGTCTCATGGTCACAACACAGAACTGCTATTTTCTCACTCATCTTTACACCTCCTTAGGCTGATTTTTGAGGCTTTTTATCTTAATAAACAAAAAACAGTTTAAAAACGAAATAATTCTTTGTTTTAAAAAACATATAGATTTGGCTGTCAAGAGCGGTCCAAGCCGTCCCAAAGGATTGGAGCGAAGCGGAAAAACTTGACAGCCCTTCAAAAACCCGTGCGGTACACTTTTAAAAGAAGGGCTGAAAGGGAGCGTGTTATTCTAACTTACAAAATGAATTAATGAGAGTTTTTAAAATTTTTAAAAACTAAAAAGGGACTGTCCCCTTTTTTGTATAAATTGAGATTTTTGCCTTTTTCAAATATTCTATCCCTTTTTTCACTAATTTCCCAGATACTTTTCGGAGAAGAAAAGGCAGCACACACTTTGTTCTTGATCACGGTGCCTCCTTGTAGCCTCTTGTTTTTCAAAAAATATAGCTCCCATGTGTTCTTTTACATTGGTGATTTTTAAATTCGGGTGATTGTTTTTAAATGCCTTAATAAGGCGATTTTCTGTAAGGGGTGGGTGAGTTTCAAACATGAAATTTAAAAATTGTTGGATATTTTTGTCTTCTGAAAATACCATTAAAAAGGGCATAATTATGTTGAAAAACATTTCTTCTTTTCTTTGCTTGCCTATGCCTTTAAAGTCCATTATGTGTTTTAAAAGCGTACTTAGGATTTTTGTTTTTTATTTGAGAGGATACCTTTTCCAGAAAAAAATTTACTAAACCTTTTTCAATGCTATTTTCAAGAAGGTTTACAATTCCCTTTATCCTCTTTTCTGGAAAATTGGCTGGTCTTATGCCTTTATATTCCCATACTGATTTATCCATCTTTAAAGAAAAGTCAAAATTTTCTGGCAGTCCATCTTTTTCCTCTATAAAACCAGCTCTGTATAAAAGTGCAGTCTCTATAAGTTTCCCATTTTTAAACTTTTTTACTTCTGAATAAGGCAAAATTAAAGCAAGTTCCAGAAAATTTACTTTGTTTTTCGGATAGCCAAGGGAGAGCATTATTTCCCGATAAAGTGCTTCATCCGGCGGAGCAATTTTAAGAAGATTCTGCATTCTTTGCTTTTTAAGCTCAAGCCATTTTTCGCCGAGGTGGTTGAGATTTAGTTGCATTCTATTATAAACTTGTTTGTATTGATTTTATTAAATGATGCTCTCTTCATCTTGTTCAATGAATTCCTCAAAAGTTTCTAATTTTAAATCATTTTCAAAAAAATCTTTTGCTTTTTTTATCATTTATAATTTTTACTCTATCTGCTGGTATTATTTTGTAAATCTTTTCTTCTTTTTCGTTATACGCTAAAACAAATATCTTTGTAGTGCTATTTATTAATAAAGATTGAGAAAGAATAGAATTAATGTGCTCATCTGAGAAGCTATATCCTAAGCATACAATTAGTTTAGCTTTTAAACAGTAGTGTCGAAATTCAGAAATCATAAAAAGATATGGATCAATATATTGCATTTTATATTGGGTACCAAAAATTAAATCGGGCTCATCTGGAACAGTATCTATATATTTAACTATCTGAGTATTTTTATCTCTTTGCCAATTAATTGAACCATGCAATTTATAAAGATATATATCTGATTCTTCCTCAAATTCAGAAAACCTTTTATAATTCCATTTTCTATCTTCATCAAATCCCAATTCAATTTTTAAGTCATTCAAATTTTTTTCTATCAATAAATCATAATTTAAAGTAAAAATTCTTATCGGAAAAATAGTTTCTTTTTTTAAGTCTTTTATTTTCTTCAAATATGCAGATTTTTGTAAATCTTCTGGTTGCATCCATTGTTTTAATTTGTCGATAATTTTTTTTCTAAATTCTTTAATTAAATCAAAATTATTTCCAACTACTTCATTAAATTTTATATTCCAAGATCCTATAAATGGATAAAGTGGATGCATTTCCTTCTTTTCTAACTCATTAAGCGTATTTACAAGAACTTCAATATTAAAAATAGGCTCTTTTCCCTGAATACCATAAGAAAAATTGACCCCACTTTTGATCAAGAAATAAAGATCTTTAAATTGACGCCATTCCTCATTAGTGTGAATTAATTCCTCTACTTTATTTATCATCATTCCTGAAGTTGGAATTCCAGCATCAGCACTTATTCCTGCACCAAATAAAAAAATTATTTCATCTTTTCTAAACTTCATATTTGCCCTTATTTTATAAAAACCACATTTTGCTTATTCTTGCAGTTGGAATATGAAGATTATATTTTTTGAAACATTTATAAAACCTTGATATTAAAATAGGATAAAACATTGATACAGGTAAAGATTTTGCGTTAAAACCTCTATAATTGGTGCCTGATAAGTTTAAAATATCCTGTAAAAAAGTTTTATAGTCAATATCATCTTGATTAGAATAATAAAAATCTATATAAATTGGATTACTATATCTTTTTCGTGGAGTTGGATTATGGTAATTTAATCCCTCAGTCCATAATAAAAATTCTTTGTGACTCAGTTGAATATAAGTACTTTCGTAAGGAATTAAAGAATTATTATTGATATCATATCCAAAAAATTTAGAATCATTATTAACTCTGATTATGTATAATTCAATATTTGAAGAGCAGATCTTAAGTTGATTTTCAATCTCTTTAATAGTCTCTAAACTGATTTTTTCAGGTATGTGAAAAACTATTTTATTATATTCTGCATATTCATTTATTATTTCTGAAACTTTTTTACCAACCTTTTTAAGATATTCACTTTTATCAGCAGCATCAGCTAATGGTTCTATCATTATAAATTTTCCTGATGAATCAAGTAAAACTGAGTACGCAAAAAATCTAATAGGTTTATTTTTACTATCTCTTTCAATAGATTGACCAATACCTACTATTAAGCAATTTGAATGCTCAGTTTTTACAATCCATGGTATGCCACCTAATTTAGTAAATATTTGTAATGCAATACCAGAAACTGACCATTTAAGTTTATTTTCATCTAAAATTGTTTCAAGATGCACAGTTTGTAAAGGAATATTTTTCTGGAGACACATATTTTTTAAAGTGTAGTAAAACTTTTCTTCACTTGAAGGGAAAATAGCTATTACTATAGAATTTTGTATAGAATTCTTTTGGATAAAATTTAAATGCTTTTCTAACTCTAAATTATCGTTAAAAGATTTAATAGGTAACCCTTTAGTATTATCTTTAGTTTGAATTGGTAGTCCTAACTTGGTAAGACCTTTAAAAGTCTTAAATGTTTTTCCATTTAATGCCTTTATTAAATCATTAACATAATCTTTGTGGTCTTTATGGTAAATATAAAAATAATTAATAGGAACACTTATCTGCTTATAAGGGCCACTTTTATTTATTCCTTGAAATTGAGAATTATCTTCGCTATTATTCCCAAAAATATATCTTCTAATTTTTAAGCTTAAATATTCTACTTTTTGGAAATCGCTTAATATTTTTATATCATTTCTTATTTCGGAAAACTTTGGAAGATTAGATTTTAAAAACTTCATAATATATCTATACTTATCTATATGATAATTTATGTTACTTCTATAGTTTTCATCAAGACTAAAAGACAATTGTTGAATTTTACGATTAAAAGGAATATCAGGTTTTTTCAAAAATTTATAATCTACTAAAAAACCAAACATTTTTTTTATTTTTAAATAATAAGGTTCAAAGCGTATTGCTCTGTTACCCCACTTAGTCTCTTCTGTTATAATATATAAATGGTATCTCGCAAATTTTTTTTCTCTTTCCCTTTGGATAAAATTTATACCAGCTTCACTTAATTTTTGTTTTAGAAGATTAAATAAATAATACTTTGTTAACCATATGTTAGTATCTGAAGATATTACTAATTCTTTTGAATTTTCAAATTCTTTAAAAGACACCCAATGAGGGTAATATTCACCGTTTATCGGAAGTTTAAATTGTTTAATATCTTCTCTCCATTTTTTTTCAGACTGTTTTGAGAGGCGGCACCAAATAGTAAATTCAAATTTATGATTACTGATAGGTAAAAAATTTAAAGCTATTTCTTTTTTTTGTGTAAAACCCATTTCTACACACTCCTTGCCTTCTCTAATCTATTTTTCACCAACTCTGCTACTGACCAATAGACTTCTTTGCGTTCCTCTTCGGTTAAGCCGAGTGCGTCAAATATAATGTCGTCAAGGGCTTTGCGGTCGGGCAAGGTGTATAAAAAATTTGCATAAGTTTTTAAAACAATTTATTTACTAAACTTTCTTATAACCTCTTCTGACAATTTCAATCTATCTTTTAATTTTTGACGATCTTTATATGTAACTGGATGGAAATAACAATATTCAATAATCATAAGTTTTATTAAATACCGTGCAATATAAGAAAAATTTTTGTCATCCAATTTTTTGGCTATTTCATCAATTTTTACATTTTTACTATACCACATATAAATACCTTGAACTACTATAAAATAAGATGGATCTGATTTGTCTTTTATAATCATTTGAAGTATTTCTGATAGTTTGTCTGAACCTAAAGATGTAATTATTTTTTTGAAAATTCCATAAGTCATTAAGAAAATTAAATTCCAAAATAATTTAATCGCTAATTCTTCATCAGATAATTTTTTCTTTTTATCTTTTATTTTTTCTATTTTTTCTTTAATAAAGTTTACAATATCTTTTTCTATTTCTGGTTGTTTAATATCATTAAAAATAGAAGACAACAATCTCAATAAAATGTCAGTAGCTTCAATAAATAATTCTTTTAATTTTTCTTTTTCCAAAGAACCTATTCTACTTTTCAAAATACTCCCTATTACTTCAACTGTTCTTATAGCTCTTTTTAAATCTTTTATTGTATCATCAGATTCTAATTCATTTAATAATTTTCCTTTTTTCTCTTCTATTTTATCTTCAATTTCTAAAGTCTCTTTTCTCATTTTTTCAGGGGTTATTTGTGGAGGAGGTAAAACAGTTTTAATGGCTTTAGTTATAAATGTAATTTTTTCATCAAAGAATCTAAGTTCATCTTTTGTCAATGTAATAGGTTTATAATCGTCAAACAATACCATTGCGTTTAATTGAATTTCATCTAAAATTTCTATATTTTTAGTATGATGAATTAAAAAAATTGTAATATATGCATTTTCATCTACATGAAGATTGTTAACAATTTTTTCTACCTTTTCTTTTATTTTTTCTTTTTTTGTGGGATCTATCAAATTTTCAGCTAAATATCTTGCTACAAAAAAGTAATAAAGATAAGGATATCTGAAAGAATAGTTATTGAAACTATCTTTACAAAACAGACTACTTAACTTAGTTAAAAATACAGATTTTTTAATTGGTAATGTGTATATATTAGTATAAATTTTCCAAAAATTTTCCATTTCTTCTTCAGATATTTCACTTTTCTGATTTTCATAAAAATGAAAAGCTAATTCGGTTAAAAAATTAAAATAAATATCCATTTCTTCATCTTTTACGCCGTCTTTTTTTAAATAAATATATATCAAAGCTTGATAACAATATCCTTGAGAAGTTATTTCTTGACTTAATGATAATCCTCTAAAGCTCTCATAAGCTACAAGTGTAGACAAAATATAAAAAGGATAGGAAGGCATTACACCTTTTCCTATTATTTTACCTAAAACTTGTTCTACTAATTCTACAGAATTATCAATTTCTTTATACCTGTCTATTTCAGATAAAGTTAAATTTTTATCTGATAAATATTTCCATTTTTTTATTAGCTCATATCGTAGTGAAGCTTTTAGTTCAGAAATTTTAAAATGTTTGAACGATATTAAAAATTTTTCATTTTTAATATTAAGATTAAAAATGTCGTCAACAGTTATTATACAATGAGGATAGCTTAGTAAAGAAGAAATACATTTTTCTTTATCTTTTACAAGATGAAAATTATCTATTATAGGAACAAGTCTTTCTTTTATTAATTCTCCAAAATCGTTATCCTCGAAATTTTTATATTGTGATGAAAAAGCTTTAAAAATAAGATTATCAATTCTACCTGAAAAATTTTTACCATTTAAATAAACTGGAAAATATCCCTTTTCTTTTAAATATTTAAAAATAACTTTACATAAAGTTGTTTTACCTGATAAAGTTTCTCCTGCTATTACTACTTTTGAATAAATTAGAAGATTATTAATGACTTCTTTAAAATTTGTTATATTTTTGTATTCACCTAATTCATCAAATTCTTCCAAGTTTGGAAATATAAATATTTCATCAAGAAAAACATTTTCTTTATGTGGATGAGATTTTAACAACATTTCTGTATCTTGCAAAAATTGATTAAATTCTTCTTTTACTTCAATGTTTCTCAATTTTTGTTCTCGTTTAATTATTCCTTTTATTCCTTTATATATATCTATCCAAGCTTTGTTTTCATTTTCAAACATATCTACAGGCTTTCCATCTGTAGGTAATGCTAACTTTTTAGAAAGTTCTTTTACATCTTTCCAACCACATGAGGTTAAAATAATTGGAACAATAACTGAATTTTTCTCTTTTTCTAATTCTAAAGCTTTCTTCATTTCTTTTTTACAATTTGGTGAAGATAAAAAATTTTCTGAAATAAACAAACATATAATATCAGCATCTTCCAAATTATTATCGATTTTTTCTTCCCAATTTTCGCCAGGATATATTTTTCTGTCATACCATTCTTCTATATCCCCATTATCTTTCAATGGAGAGAGATGTTTTATAAACTTTTCAATGTACTTTTCATCATTATGAGAATAGCTTATAAACAACTTAAAGTTCATACAACTCCTCCTGTTTTTCTATTTAAATACATTTTTTCTACTTTTTCGTCTAATTGTTTTTGGATTTCTTTAAATTGTTTTTCTGCTTCTTTCTTAGTAATCTCTCCTGCAAATTTATGCTTCTGGATATTGTAAGCATTCCAACTAAGAAACATTTTTTTCTATTAGTTCTATCTCCTCTGGGGTTAAATTGTAAAGTTTGTAAACTAAGTGGTCTATTTCTTTTTCGTATTCTTTTACTTGGAGTTGTTTTTCTTTGTTTTCAGGATAATCCTCGCTTTGAGTAAGGGAAAGGATTTTGTCAACAAGCATTTCTATTTTTTGAGCAATGGACTGGTTCTGGGAAGTAATTGGGGGAAGTGGAATTTTTTCTACATATTGGTTTGATAATAAAAAGCCTTTGTCTGAATATAAATGTACATAAGTTTTAATGTAATAATCAATTAAAGTAGAATTTAAAAGTCCTAAAATATATTTTAAACTATCTCCAACTAAAAATGCCATAGAATCTAATATATACCAACCTTTTGGCACTATAACAAAAGAAAATTGTCGGGTTACTCTCTGCCACACAATTTTTTCTTTTTCAAAATCTTCATAATAATCAGATGCAAACCTTTGAAGTGCATACCATTCGTATCTAATTCCTGTTTCTGCTTTATTTCTATTCTCTAATTGTTTTTTATATTGGAATAGATGATTGTAAATTGCTGGATATTGTTTTTTAAACATTTGCTCAGCTTCTTTAGAAGCCCCTTTAACCTTTCGATTGTGGAGGGGGAAATGCCAAGGAATATATATCAACCACAACCCTGCCCATCGGTAATAATATCTGCCTATGTCTCTTCCTCTTAGAATAGGCTTAAGAATTTCTATGCTTTTTGGATCTTCTCTGCATAATCTCTCTTTCGTCTCATTATCAATAATGAACGCTTTGTTATAACCTGTTAAAACACCTCTATTTATCCTCACATTCCATTCTTTTAATGGCTTGCCGATTTTTTCTATTTTTTCTTTTAATTTTAAAATTTTTTCATCTGCTAAAGTCCAAACGCTATCAGAAAGACTACTTTGAGAAAGGGTTTTCCAATTTTCCTGAGCATAGGTTATTGGATTTTTTACATCAGAGTTTATTACAGCAAAAGTTATGGTATTTTCCTCTTCTGGTTTTTTCTTAAAAAGCACTATACAGGTATCCACCGTTTGAGCAAACACACGGTATCCACTAAAATCTATAAGCTTTAAAACTTGCGTGTTTTCTTTTAAAAATTTCCTTAAAGGCTCTCCGTATTTTGCTCGCATCCACTTGTTGCTGGAGATAAAACACAAAATTCCATCGGTTTTTAAAAGATTGTATCCCTTTTCATAGAAATACACATAAATGTCTGCTGTGGAAACAAAGGTTTTATATCCTTGCTCCTTTAAAATAGGCTTAAGTTCTTTTATTCTTTCCTGTCTCACATACGGCGGATTCCCTATTACAATATCAAATCCCTCCTCCACTCCAAACATCCACTCAGGGTCAAACCAGTCGGCACACCTGTTGCTATCATAAGGATCCCAATTTGCAATTTTTTCTGCAGAATTTTCAGGAAAACTCTTTTCTTTCAAAACCTCTGCAAGCTCACTTCTTAACTTTTCATCCTCTTTCCTTATTTTCTCTTTCTCTTCCGGAGTATAAGCAGTAAAAAATTTTTTCCGCAACTCCCTGATTTTCTCTTCAAGTTTTCTAACTTCTGGAGCAGTTTTAAATATTGGGTTTTTCCCATAGTCAAGCCCGATAAGGGTGTTGGCACATACAAAATTGGTCTCAAGGTTGGGAAGTGGTTCTATGCCGTGGTTGGGTTTTCTTTTATCTATCTTTTCGTCAACCAGAAGGGAGATAAAAAATCTTAGTTTGCATATCTGAATGGCTATGGGTTGAATGTCCACTCCATAAAGGCAGTTTTGAATAATGTATAACTTTCTTCCGTAATCAAGCTCTTTTTCTTTAAATTTTTCTTCTATAGCTCTCAGAGCTTCTTCCCTTGCTGTAGGGTCTGGAATCTCATTTGCCTTTTCCACCTGTTTTTGAAACCATTTTACATTTTGAGGGTCAAGCTTCTGGAGAACGAAAACCAGCTTGTGTAAAACTCCCATTGGAAAAGCACCAGAGCCTACCGCAGGGTCTATAACTTTAAGATTGTCAATGGCAGAAATGAGTTTATCCGTGGTCTCTTCGTCAAAGGGATTGCTTTTATGTTCATCACTGAAAGAAAAAAGCTGGTCAAGTTTTTCTTCGTCAATCCCCGGAATTTGTGTTTTAAAATATTCTTTTAAAGATTCTTCTACCATGTAGTCAACTATTTCTCTTGGGGTGTAGTAAGAGCCTGTGGCTTTTCTGGCAGTGGTTGCAGTTTCAGGATTATAAGAGGCTAAAAGGTTTTCAAAAACCCTTCCGAGCATCTCCGGATCAAGGGCTACTTCAACATCAATCGGTGAGCTTTCATCAATGGTAAAGTTGTAAGACTTAAAAATATTGATTATTCCTCTTACTTCTGCCTTTTTGTATTTAACTTCTCCGTAGTCTTTGCTTAAATCAACCTGCTCCTTTTGAGCAAAAAAGAGAAAGTTCGGAATATAAGGTTGAAAATTTTTTCTTCTTGTAAAACCATCTATGTAAAACTCTTCATCTTTGTTATCAAGGCTTTCAAAAAGCCCTCCGTTAAGAAAGGGGATGTCCTTAAAGAGATTTAAAATTTCTTCCTCGCTTATAGCAAAAAGCTCTTTAAATCTGTAGGCATATTGATTACCAAAGTCTTTACTTCCTCCTATGCCTTTGCCAAAAAACTTTCCTTCTTCTGCAAAGCGTCTTTCTTCCTGCTTACAGCTAAGAGTGGCAAAAAAGAGATTTTGAAGAATTGCCTTGTAGTAAGTGCTATCCTCTCCAAGGGGATTGAAGTTTTTTAATATGCGACTCAGCTCCTTTTCGTCAAAAAGAGCATCCGGGATAAGATCCCTTTTCTTTAAAAACCAGATAAACATTAAACGGGTGATGAGGCGGATGAGGGCAATATTTCTTCCATTAGGTTGAGCCTCTGCTGAAGGAGGAAATTTTACATTTTTTAAAGCCCAGAAATACCAGTTGGCTATTTCCTGATAAAATTGTTTAGTTAGAGGTTCAACACTAAAAGCTTCAATAATCTTTTCAAAAGAAGAGAAGTCGCAATCTCCAATTTGTTTTAAAAATGTGTGATAAGGCTCGTTTTGTTCTACAAAGTAGGTATATCTTTTATAATCGCTTAAAAGACTTTTTCTTCCTGCTGGTATCTGGTAAACAAGACTCATTCTGAAATTGCCAGAAGAGTCGTAAAAGATAAAAATGCCTGCGTCGTAGCTTTCGTTCTTTAAAGTTTTTTTGGCAAGTTCAAATTGCCTCTTTTTACTTGACCTTTCCGAAAGTTCTCTTGTGCTTTTAAAACCTGCTATTAAAAGCCTCTTTCCCTCATCTTCGTAAAAAATCTCGCCAAGCTTTTCTCCATCAGAAAAATACTCCTGAAAACCATCTAACTCGTAAAAAGGCTCTGAAAGGAGTTTAAACTTGGGAGTTTTAGTTGAAAAAAATTCAGCAAAGTGTTTTAAAGATCTGTCCTCAAAAAAGGCGAATAGCTTCTTTTCAAGAAGAGAAGAGCTCATGGATTACTCCCTCCCGATTATATACTGCTAAAATTACTTCTTTTTCTGTTTTTATGAGTTTTTTCTTTTCTTTTTCCAAATAGTCTTCTCCAAGTCTGTTTTTCAGTTCTTCTATCTTTTTAGCAAGTTTTTCTTCTTTTTTGAGATATTCCTCAAACTCTATGATACTTCTTAAAGTGTAGTCTGGAAGGGTGAAGTATTCTATAAGGTCTTCTTTCAGGGTAAGTAAAAACTTCCAGTGAGGTTTTATAAGGGGGGAGCTTCTAAAGTTTTGAATAACTGTGTTTAACACATTTAAAGCCTGCCTTTCAAGGCTTTTCTTTGTAGGGGGTTTTCTTTTTCCTCTGTAGTCAAGCACTTTTTCATAGCTTTCCCAGAAAGAATCTGTGTTCCAAGGAAGGGCTAGCTCATCAGGCTTGCATCTTACCAAGGAAATAGCAGAATCTACTTCTAAAGGTTCTACTTCTATTTTGGAAGTGTCCTTTTTTAAAGCATAAATGCGATTATGCTTTTTAAAAAATACTACCAGTGTTTCTTTTGCAGGAGACTTTTTGGCCACTTTAAGCCGAGGCGGAAATTTTTCTACTTCTTTTATCAATTCTGGATATTTTTCTTTTATCCTTTCAAATTCGCTTAAAAGCTTTGTGTAAAGACTTTCTTCTTCCATTTCATCAGGGTTTTGTGTAAGCCTTCTATAAAGCTCCGAAGGCTTTGGCTCTTCATCTATGTCAAAGATCTTGGCATCCTCTCCAAGGACTTTATGAATCATAAACATCTTCTGACTGGCAACTTCTCTTGATTTCACTATGTTTGAGCCTTTTTCAGTGGGAAAAAAGTTTATTATATAAAGCTCGTCAAAAACCTTTTTGCTAATACGATTTATTCTTCCCACTCTCTGTATTACTCTTACAGGATTCCAGGGGATATCATAGTTTATTACCACACCTGCACGGTTTAAGTTTACTCCCTCAGAAAGTTTATCTGTGGAAACAAGGATGTCGTAATCGTCTTTCTGCTCTTCTTCTTTTAAAGACGCATCAAAGTTTTCTCTGATTTCCTTAAGTTTTTTAGCACTTAAAGTGCCATAAGCTATAAGCACTCTTTCTCCAAAGTGGTTTTTCAGTTTTTCTTCTAAATACTTTACTGTATCTGCGTATTCGGAAAAAATGACTATCTTTCTCTGCGGATCTTTTTCCTTCCGGTGTTTTAGTTCTTTTAAAAGGGCTGAAAATTTGGGGTCATTTTCTACTAATTCTAAGGTAGAAAGCTCTGCTAAAATTTCTTCAAACATTTTTAAATCTGCTTTTAAATCCTCTAAAAATTTATCTGCAAGCTTAAACTTTTTAAGGTTATAGACTTTGTGATGTTTGGGATAGCGTCCCTGCTTAAGGCGAGCTTCATACTCCTTAAGTTTCTCCTCTATTTCCTCTGGCTCTAATTGATAAATCTCCTCAATTAACTTTCTGTCAAGAATGTATTTTCCGGTCTTCTGGACAAATTCAATAACCGTTTTAGTTATGTTTTTAAAATTTTCTATACTCTGTTTAAAGGCTGAAAAAGAACTTTCAAACCTTTTAACAAGAAGCCTTCTCATTATGTCGTAAAGGTTCCTTTGACTCCAGTATTCAAAGCTTTCTTTAGCAGAAAGTTTTTCCTCATCTTTTAAAGGTTTCTCGTATTCAAAAGGGCGATACATTGCTCCCTTAAATCTTCCTCCTTCTTCAGGGGCAAAGAAATAGGTTATTATTTTATCGTAAAACTCCATCTGTTCTGGCTTTAATTCAAAAAAGCACTCCAAAGGATCAGCAATTCTGGATAATTCGTTTATTTCTTCTCTGTATTTAGGGTTTTTTAGGAGGTCAAGACGGTTTCTTCTTATGGTTACAGGCTCAATAACTGCTCGTATCTCTTTAGCAAGATATTTAGCTCTTCTGTTAACTTTACTAAGGTCTATTTCGCGTTCTCCAAAAAGAACCTGGTAGTAGATTTGTGCCCTCCTTCTTTTGTCTTCATCATAAGAATTGTGATATTTGGATATGTAGTTTAATTTGTCAAAAAAGGATTTAAAAACAGAAAATCTGCTTATAAGGTCGTCTTCAAGACTTATGGTGGACTTTTTAGGAATAATGAAAAGTTTAAGAAGAGAAAGAATATCAGAAGGTCTGTTGTTAAAAGGAGTTGCTGTAAGAAGAATTACCTTTTTACCACGGGTTATGTTTTTTAATAGTTCGTAGCTTTTGGTGTCTTCGTTTCTAAACCGATGGGCTTCGTCTACTATAATAACTTCTATGTCACTATTTTCTCGCTTAGAAATATTTTCGTGAAGCTTTTCAAGTTCTCCTATTGAGTATACTTCCCAACCGATTTTAGTTAATCCAAAGTCCTCAAGATAACCCCACCAGCCTGAATCTTTAACTCTTCTGTCTCCCATAATAGCGGGTGGGCATATTACAACCCCTCTTTTGCCAAGAATGCGTGCTACTGCAGAAGCAATTACGCTTTTACCAAGTCCTACTACATCTGCTATAATTACACCACCATGCTTTTGAAGGATAGAAAGAGCCTGATTTATAGCATCAACCTGGTATTGAAAGGGTTTGTAACCTGATTTTTCTAAAAGCACTCTGGGAGAAATGGTTTCAAGCCTTTCCTGGAAATAATCTATATAGTTTTTTAAGACCCATACATAGGCAGAAAATGGGGAGATTTCTTTTATAAGGGTGTCCTCTTTAAGGGTAAGAATAAGATGTTTTTTTAAGTCTGCATCTTCGGTTATTCTTATAGCCTTTTCCCATTCTTCATCAAAATATTTTTCTGCTTCTTCTATGCCATAATCTGAAATTTCTACATTGAACTCTCTTTGCTCGTTTAGTCCTGCTCTGGTGAGGTTGCTACTTCCTGTAATAAAAATGGCACGTCTTCCTATCTGAGTTTCGTCAAGTTTAAAAATGTAAAGTTTGGCATGATTTGGTTCTATGGTTTTTCTGATTATTATCTTGTCTTTCTCTATAAGGTTTAGAAAAAATTTCACCTGTTCGTAAAATTCCTTATTATCAAAGTCTTTAGAATTTAAAGCTTTTACAATGGAGTGGAAGTATTTTTCTATTTTTTCTTCTCCGCTTAAGTTTTCGTTTTCTGCAACTTCAATAAGCTGGTATTGAAGTTTATCTACTTCTAAGCCTACAAGGATTTTTAAAATAAAATCTTGGGCATCTTTTTCGGATGTGAGTTTATATTTTAAAGCGTGGTAAAGTTCTTTTAGTCCAGAGAAGTAGAAGAAACCAACGAGGAATTTTAATTCCTGGCTTACTTTAATGAGTTCAGTAATTCTTTTTTTTAATTCTTTATTTTGCTCATTGGTAATAAAAGGCATTGCAAAAGCCTCCAGTTCCTATATTTTCCTATACTTGTTACTGATATTGACGCATAATAATGTTATTAGTCAATTATTAGTCAATTATTAGTCAATTTAGTCAATTTGTAAGTAACGCCTGCCCCTCCTTTCCCAGATCTCGAAAGTATCCCGATTTTTACCAATTGTGTTAAATCAATCGTTGCCATTTGCCGAGAAACACCTGTCAATTCCTGATATTCCCTGTTCGTTATTCTCCCCTTTTTCTTTACATACATCACTGCTTTTATCTGCCTTTCGTTGAGCCCCATTTTCCGCAAGTATTCCTCTGTATAGATGTCCTTTCTAAAATACACAGAAAATCCACCCATTTCTTCTTTGAATTCTGGCTCAGGGAGTCCTGCTTTGCTCATAGCTTCCATTATTCTACCTATTCCTGTGCCCATTTCTTCTATAAAACCTGCAAGATAAAAAATGTGCACTATCAAAGGATTCCTGGGAACGGAGGAATGAGGCTCTTTTAATTTATCAAGGGTAATACCCTCTGGTAGCCCTCCAATGTTATAAAACCATATATAATCATCAAAAATTTTTATCTGGGTCTGAACATTCCATCTAAAATAATCCCTGTGAATTAAGGCATTTATTAAAGCTTCTCTTATTGCAGGCAAAGGATAATCCCATATTTCTTCCCTTACAAGTCCTTTAATTTCGTATCTTACACCCAGAAAATTCTTTATTGCTTCCTCTCCTTCTATTACCTGCTTGAAAAGATTACCACCTATTAATCTATCTCCTACTGGGGTTATCTCATTTTTGAGCCTTATTACTCGCAATACTGCATTTAAAAAGTATCTTTGAGGATCTTTTCCGAATAAGATTATTGCTGCATTTGTTAATTTATCTTTATTTGATAGTTTTAAGTGCTCAAAAAGTGTTTTTATATTCACATTCTCATCAAATACCGTAAGTCTTCCTTTCGCTTTTCCCATTCTTATAAACATTCTTACAGTTTCTTCATCTATTTCATTAAATTCTGCCTCTTCATTTATAAGAGAATCCCAGTTTGCCCCTTTTAGGAAAAATTGTCTTAATCTTTCAGGCTTCATCTCCCTTGAGGTATTTCCCACCCTTTCATAATATTTCCCATCAAAAGATATAGGAATTCTTGATTTCTGGACAGATATTTTTAAAATCTTCTTCCCTTCTACTTCTTCAATTTCAATATCAGGATGTATTCCCAGCTTTCCGACTATTTTTTCCGTAATTCTTTCAAGTTCTTTGTTTGTCAGGTTGATCCCTTTTATTTCACCGTTTTCTGCTATTCCTATAATAACAGTGCCTCCTTCTGTGTTGGCAAACGCTGAAAGGTCCTTTAATACCCTATCTCCAAATTTTTCCTTGTAATCTATATCCTTTTGTTCTATAATCTTCCTCACCTTTATACTGCCCATTTAAATTGCTTAAAAATCATCCAAACTTTGTTTGTTTTCCTTTGCAATAATAAAGTTTTCTTATTCCAGACCAGAAATTTAAACTCTTGAGAGGATTTTATTAGCTGATTTAGTCTTTCTTTTAAAGACCTTTTGCCCTTGTTAGCAAGAAAGTACATCTCGGTTTTAAATTTTCAAACAAATGTTAATTAAAATCAATTTTAACATTAGATTTATATCTTTAAAAGTTATTTTAGCAAAAATTTTGTTTTTGTCTTTGATAAAATCTTTAGCCCTTCACTTTCATATTGTAATTGTAAAAGATGCAAAAATTGTTCATGTATTTCCAAAAATAATAGATTGAAAAGCTTTTTAAGCTACAATCTACCAAAAATGCTTTAACTGGAAGGAAGTTATTGAGAGAATCGATGAAGAATTAAAAGAAATAATAAATACGGCTAAAAATAGCAACTCGGAATCTGAATATAAATAAAATGTAGGAAAAAGAGGGGTAAATCGTCCCTTAAATATTTTTTATGTTTGCACTTCTCTTTTCTTATTGCTTAGTGAAACTCGGGAAAAGTAAAAAAATTCTTGCAATTTCTGAAAATAGATTTTACACTTTATAGAAGCTATGGACAAAACCAAACTCAAAAATAATCAAAAAGTCTATCCCAAAAATTGGAAGCTAACTACACCCTTTGTTCCCTTTATAGGTAAGCCCGAGCACTGCCTAACAGAAGAAGATCTTGCTTCTATTATAAAAAAACAGATCTCTCCCTCTTCTCTCCCTGTAGCTCACATAGAACAAATCAGAGCGTTTTTCCTTGAAACACCCCTCTCAGATGTTCTCACTTTTGCAAAAAAATATAACATTTCTCTTCTTCTACTAAAAAAATACTTTTTAAAATATGTTAAAAATCCCCAAATAAAACAAGATTTTGAAATTGAAAAGCTGTGGAATAGAGTATAAAAAGCAAAGAAAGTAAAAAATGAAAAATTACAGTTTTTCTCCTGTAATTGACTCCTCTGAAAAAGAAGAAATGTTTTTAAATTTTCTTCATCTTCTTGATCTTGCCATTTCTTGTATTGGTCAAGAATATATTCCCAAAACAGGGTGGAACTGGAAAATTGGAGGTGGCACTGCTTTAATGCTTTTTATCTGGCACAGGAAAAGCAAAAATCTTGATATTTTCCTTGATAATCTTCAAATACTGACATACCTCTCTCCAAGGCTCAATTCCGTTTCAGAAGACATTGCCCAAGATGGTTACATTGAACAATCAAATTTTATAAAAATCAAACTTTCTTCTGGTAAAGAAATAGATTTCATTGTTTCCCCTACCCTGCTTTCTCTTTCACCATATTCTTTAAACTCTTTCATTCTGTCTTTCATAAAAACCACAATCTTTCTCACAAGTTTTCCAATCTTTTCTCTTTTATTAATGCATCTTCGGATCCTTTTCATTCTATATTTATTGAACCCCCGGAGGAGATTATCATAAAAAATTATATTATCGCTCTTCTTCCCTTGCTCTAAGAGATCTTTTTGACTTCTTTTCTTTCAGATAGTAAAAAAAGCAAGCCTCAAAGGGAAGTATTATTTAAATTGTGTCTAATTTATGATAGTATAGAGAAATAAGAAAGTAAGGAGGTTAAAGGAAATGGAAGTAAAAGAGATTGATTTAAATGCTGAAATTGAAAAACTTATCAAAGAAGCTCAAAATTCTACTTCTTATGAGGCTTTAACCTTCATCGCTGAACAACTTCTCAATCTCCTTATGCTTAAAC
>Ga0256842_1001645_pt1 | contig 17519 bp, 16 predicted proteins | sample 4559240metaG_FD_185973 | JGI IMG/M metagenome (GOLD analysis project Ga0256842, IMG submission 185973) | Hydrothermal vent microbial communities from Guaymas Basin, Mexico - 4559-240 | ecosystem: Environmental > Aquatic > Marine > Hydrothermal vents | place: Mexico: Guaymas Basin | collected...
CTATTTTTTAATATTTCGTTTTTATTCATACCAAATTATAGCATTGCTTATACACTTTATCAAGTTTAAAGGGGAATTTACATAAAATGTTGAAAATTATATTAAAGGTTATACTTCTGATGATTACTTGGATGCAAAGACATAAAAAATATCTCATCATAACTATTTGGATATCAACTATAGCTTTTGTTGGTGCTGGGTTTGTTGGCTGGGGACAGTATAGCTACGGAGATAAAGCTGGAGCTATTGCAAAAGTTGGTAATGTAGAAATTACAATGGGTGAACTACAAAAATCTTACTCAAGACTTTATTCTCAATATGCACAAATGTTTCAAGGAAACTTTGATGAAGAAAGAGCAAAGCAATTTGGACTGCAAAGACAAGCATTGGCACAACTTACACAACAAGCACTTGTACTAAATCTTGCAAAAGAATATGATTTAAAGATAAGCGATAAAGAGCTTCTAGATGAGATAAAAACTCAGAAATACTTTTTTAAAGATGGTGTTTTCAATAAAGAAGTGTATAAAACAACATTATCCAGAAATAGACTTAGTATGAAAGAGTATGAGAATGATGTTAGAAAACAACTACTTATAGAAAAAGTTCTTAAACTATTTCCTGTTAAGACTAATTCTAATGAGGAACAAATACTTATAACACTGATGAGCATTGCCGACAAAATAAACTATAAAGTTTTAGATTCTTCAAGTATAAAAGTGACTGCAACTGACAATGATCTAAAAAAGTTTTGGGAAGATAAAAAAGAAAACTTTAAAACAGAGATAACTTATGATATAGAGTATATAAAACATACTCCTGTTAATAAAACATACTCTGATGAAGAGATAAAATCTTACTATAATGACAATAAAACACATTTTAAAGCTAATGACGGGAAAATCCTAACTTTAGAAAAAGCAAAAGCTGATATTATATCTGAACTAAATGCAAAAGCTTCTAAAAAATCTGCTCTTAAGAACTATATAGCATATAAAAAGAATAAACTAGATAAAAATATAAAAATAAAACTAATAACTTTATCTAGTAAAAACAACCCTTTTAACGATGTTGTTTTAACAAAAGTAGCCTCTCTTTCTCTAGTGTCTCCTTATCTAAAACCTATACTTGTAAATGGTGTTTACTATACTATCAAACTTATAAAAGTAAACCAATCTAAAATAAAATCTTTTGATGAAGTAAAAGCAGAGATTTTACCTATATATAAAAATCAAAAAGCTAAAGAAGAACTTATCTCTTTAGCAAAAAAAGAGAGTAAAAACTTTGTAGGTAAAACTACAGACTTTATAACAAATCAAGATGCCTTAAAACTAGAAGAATTATCTTTATATGATGCAAATGAATTTTTAGTAAGCCTCTTTAAAACAAATAAAAGAAGAGGATACATACAACTAAAAAGTGGTAAAATTGTTCTTTATAATATTTTGGAACAAAAATTGCTAAAATCATCTAATAAAGATTTAAAAGATATAAGCAATAGTATTGCTAATTTGAAAAGTGGTATATTTAATGAAGGTTTGATAAAAAAACTTCAACAAAAATATAAAACTGAGATTTTTATTGAAGGACTGTAAGTTGGGTAAAACTATTTTAGCCATAGATATCGGCTCTACTAAGATTTGTGCAATTATTGCACAGATAAATGAAGACGATTCGATGGCAATTATTGGAGCTGGTATAAATAAGGCACAAGGTCTTAGAAAAGGTAGCATAACAAATATAGATTTGGCTGCAAAATCTATAAGAACTGCTGTATCGGATGCAAAAAGAGTTTCCGATACAGATATAAAAACAGCTGTTGTGTCTATAAGTGGTGCATATACTAAAAGCTTAAACTCTAGCGGAATAGTAAATATTCCAAATAAAGAGATAAGCTTTAAAGAGATAGAAAGAGTTATGCAAACATCTCTTTATAATGCAAATATCCCAAATGAGTACGAAGTTCTTCATGCTCTTCCATTTAATTTTAAAGTTGATGAACAAGACTTTATAGAAGACCCTCTTGGGATGAATGCTTCTCGCCTTGAAGTTGAAACACATATAATTACTACTCAAAAATCAAACCTAAACAACCTTAAAAAAGCTGTTCGCGGCGCTGGTATAGAGGTAGAAAATATAGTTCTAAATGGTTATGCTTCATCTATAGCAACTCTAAATGAAGATGAAAAAGAGTTAGGTGTAGCAGTTATAGATATGGGTGGAAACACATCAAATATAATCATTCATGTAGGAAATTCAGTAAAATATAATGAATTTTTGGGTGTAGGCTCAAATCATATTACAAATGATTTATCTATGGCACTTCATACACCTTTAAATGTTGCTGATTCTATAAAATTAAATCATGGTTCACTACTTACACCTAGTAGTGACCTTATAGAGATACCTATAATTGGCGATGAAGAAAATACTCATGAAGTATCATTAGAAATAGTTCAAAATGTTATCTTTGCAAGAGTTGAAGAAACACTTATGATACTTGCACAATTTATAGAAAATAGTGGTTTAAAAGACCAACTAGGGGCTGGAATAGTTCTTACTGGTGGTTTTTCAAAGATGGATGGTATCCGTGATTTGGCTGTTGCTACTTTTGGTTCTATACCTGTGAGACTTGCTAAACCTAAGGAGATAGATGGTTTATTTGACAACCTTAGAGGTCCTGAATACTCAACTGCAATAGGTCTGTTGATGTATACTCACTCATCTTTTACACCTTACGAAATAGATGTAAATAAAAAAGTAAGACATATAAATGAAATATCTGCTCAGGAGATGAGTGTCGATTTTTTTAGTGAACCACAAGAGATGAGTATACCTACTCCAACCAATACACACACAACAACACCGCAATATGAAGCAAAAGACACTATGGTATCATTAGAGTCAAAAATGGTTTCAATAGAATCGAAAAAAGAAATAAATAGCGAAAATAGTGTAATAAATAAATTCAAAAATTGGGCAACCCAGTTATTTTAAGGAGCAAAAGATGGAAGCGTTTACAATAGAAGAGTCAAGTAATACAAATGGTGCAAGAATTATAGCTGTTGGTGTTGGTGGCGGTGGTGGTAACATGATCGGCCATATGATCAACGAAGGTATCAATGGTATTGAAATGATTATGATAAATACAGATGCACAAGTTCTAAATGAAGCTGTTAATGCTACAAAAATTCAAATAGGTAGCAAACTTACAAAAGGTCTTGGTGCAGGTATGAAACCATCTGTTGGTAAAGACTCTGCTATGGAAAATTATGATGAGATTAAAAGTGCTTTAGATGGTGCTGATATCGTATTTATCTCTGCTGGTCTTGGTGGTGGTACTGGTACTGGTGCTGCTCCTGTTGTTGCTCAAATAGCTAAAGAGGTTGGAGCTTTAACTATATCTGTAGTTACTAAACCTTTTATGTTTGAAGGTAAAAAGAGACTTAAACTAGCTGAAGAGGGTCTAGCTGAACTCAAAAAAGAGAGTGATTCTATAGTTGTTATACCAAATGATAAACTACTTTCTATTATAGATAGAAAATTAGGTCTTAAAGATAGCTTCAAGATAGTAGATGCTGTTTTATCTCAAGCGGTTAGTGGTACTTCTGGTGTTATTTTATCATCCGGAGACAATGATATAAACCTTGACTTTGCCGATTTAAGAACTGTTATGGATCATAAAGGTATGGCACTTATGGGTGTTGGTGAATATGAAGGTGATAATGCAGCTTATGAAGCTATAAAAGCGGCGATAGAGTCTCCACTTCTTGATAATATGTCTATCAATGGTGCAATGGGTGTTCTTGTCCACTTCAATATGCATCCAGATTTTCCAACTATGGAGGTATATGAAGCTATGAATGTAGTAAATGAGAGTGCTGATGATGATGCAGATATCATTTTTGGTACATCTACTGATGATACTCTAAGCCCAGAATATATAAAAATAACTATCATAGCTACTGGATTTGAAAAAGATTTAAATAACAGTAACAACAGTACTAGTAAAAATAATGAAAACTATGTAAATGAAAACCCTGAACCTGTTCGTACTACTAAAGTTATCCGTCCTAGACTTGTAGTTGGTGGAGATATGGATAGTGACTTCTTAGATACACCTGCTTATCTAAGAAATGCTCAAGACTAAAAGTTTTATCTTTTATTGATGTTACTTCAAACGAAGTAACATTAACCTTCTAACAAATAAAACTATCAAAGATACAGCAAGTAGCTTAAAATCTATCTCACTAGCTATATGTATATGTTCAAATGTATCGCTATTTGTAGCTTCTCTTCCTAAATCTTGCATAGCAAGTATCTTTGGACTATATACAGCACTAAACATCAATGATGTAAATACTACAACAAACGAAGCTCCAAAAGCTATAGCATCTCTTTGACCCATCTTATACCAAAGAGCTTCATAAACTATAACAACAACAGCCACAAAATATATCCAGTAACTAAAACGGCGAAAAATCTCACCCATAATAATACCTGAGTTGTAATGGTCTATAAGTAAATCTAGTGTTAATTTATCTGTATTGAAAACAACAGGAGCGACTATTGCTCCAAGAGCCAAAACTGCTCCAAAAGTGGAAGCTAAAATAATCAGATAACTAAAATCTGTATAGATTCTTTTATTCAACTGTTTTATCCTTTAGTATCAATGTAAAACCTCTATCAAAACCACTATAATCTTTATAAAAGTTCAAGCTTTTACAATCAACATCTTTTAAATATGTTGTAATCTTATCTAATTGGTCATAACCCATCTCACAAGAAAAAAAGTTAATATCTCTTTTTAAGACTTCATCAAGAAGTTGTTTTATAATCTCATCACCAACCTCCCCTCCAAATAAAGCATTTTGAGGTTCATAATCAAGATTTGACTCCAACTTAACACCATTTTCTATATATGGTGGATTTGAAACAAGATAATCTATCTTTTCATCAACAACATCAAGAAGAGAACCTAGTCTTAACTCTATTTTATCTTGAAAAGCAAACTTTGCTATATTTATCTTTGCTATATCTAAAGCTTGTTGAGATATATCAACAGCTATTATCTTAGCATTTGATAATTTTTTAGCTAATATTATAGATATAATACCACTACCCACACCAACCTCTACTAAGGTTATATTTGCATCTTTATTTGGTATATTTTTTAACACTTCATCTATAAGTAGTTCCGTTTCAGGTCTAGGTATCAATGCACCCTCAGCTATATAAAACTCCTCAGAATAAAAATCAACCCTATTTGTTATATACTCAAAAGGTTCATTTTTAACTCTTCTCTCTACCCATTTGTATAGTTCATCTATATCGTTAATCTCAGTATTTTGATTTGTAATAAGCCAAAGCTCATCTTTTTTGAGGTAAGCCATCAAAAGAAGTTGTGCTTCTCTTGATGCTCGAGGGATATGCGGTTTTAAAGTTGTTGTTATATCTTTTAAAATATCTTTAACTATATATCTGCTTGACATTGTGCTTCCATAGCAGATTTATCTACATTTTTTATATCTACACCTAACTCTTTTAACCTTTCTATAACTGGTGGATGTGTATAGTGAAAAAAGATATATAAAGGGTGAGACAATGGAAAACTTTTGTTTTCTGTTACTAATTTTTGAAGAGCATTGGCTAACTCTATCTCACCACCAATACCAGCTAACTCACTTCCCATTTTATCTGCTTCATATTCATTATGACGGCTTACTATACCCATAATTGGCATCATTATAAAACCTAAAACTGGCATAAAAAGCATAAGAAGTATCATAACCAAATACGGTTCTTTTGCAAGTCCTAATTCTAAGTATAAGCTTTCTGGAAGATTTCCAAAAAAAGCAAACATAACAAAAAGCATCCCACCAACAAGTGCTATATTTTTATAGATATCTCCATGTGCAAAATGCCCTAATTCATGTCCTAAAACAGCTAGTAATTCTCTAGTAGTAAGCTTTTCTATAAGAGTATCAAAAAGAACTACCCTTTTAGCTTTACCAAAACCACCAAAATAAGCATTTAATCTTGCATCTCTTTTTGATGCATCGCTTACAAAAACTCCACTACTTACAAAACCTGTTTTATCCATAAGTTCTTTTATCTGTGCATCTAATTCTTCATCTTTAAGTGGTGTAAGCTTATCAAAAAACATAGCACGAAAAGCTGGATAAAGCATATTTATAAGTATAACAACACCAAATATAAATACAAAACTCCAAAGCCACCATAATGTAAAATTTGCTATAATCTCGTATATACCATATACAACTAAAGAACCTAAAATAAGTGTCATAACAAAAGTTATAGCTGTGTCTTTTATCCACTGAGCTATACTTGATTTGTTAAATCCAAACTCTGTATCTATAACAAACTTTTCATAATATGAAAAAGGTAAAGAAAATATAGAGTTAATAACGATAAAACTCATAACAATAGCAACATTTGTAAAAGCTTCACTTTCAAAAAAGATGTTATCTTGTAAAAATCTTATACCTACACCCATCCATGCTATAAATAAAACATAATCAAAAAATGTACTTAAAATAGCCAACTTTTCTTTTCTAACCAAGTAGTTTCCAGCTTTCATAAAATCAGCTGTTTTAAGCAAAACGGCACTACCTAGTTTGGCTTTATTTACATAACCTATCTGCATTACACTTGTGTAAATACTTACTACTACATACAAACTGTATATAGTTACTAATGTCAATAACATCTATCCACCTCAATCACTTCATAGGGATACTTTTTACTAAGTTTTTTTCAACTTTTATAGCATCTGTATTATCATCTACATCATAAGCTACAGTATAGATAACTCCCAAAATAAGACCTGTTACAATAACAGCCCAAACAATTTTCTTTTTAGAACCTTTTAGTTCATTATAATCTTCAATATTTTCTAATGTTGGTTCACCTGTATTTTTCACAATACTATTCCTTTAAATTATAATTTAGATAATTATAACAAATCATTCATATAAAAATATAATCGAAATAGAATTAACTAAAATTTTTAAGTTATAACCTGAGTTCGACAATAGAATGCCCAAAGATAGGGTAAATAAATGGTGAGATTTTAAAAAATATACTAAAAAACCTAGCTGTAGCTAAGTTAAGAGGATAATTTTTAAAAGATTGCCGTTTAGTTGCCCTATATTTGGGTATTTTTATTGTCGAACTCAGGTTTATAGCTCGTAATCAACTACTTTAGACTCTAAAGCAACACTTTTTATAAACTCAACAACTTTAAGATGCTCAGGATGTATAGCATAAGCTTTTAAATCTTCTTTAGTGTTAAATTTAGAATAAAGTGACATATCAAAAGCACGAGCTTCATCTGCAAAATTGATGCCAACCTCCATAAAGTTTAAAGTTGGAACTTGAGACAATAACGATTCAAGCTTATTTTTAGCTACTAAAAGGTTTTCTTTTTTGTTTTCTTCTTTAAATTTGAACATAACGATATGAACTATCATGACTATTCCTTTTAATTTATTTTAATATTACATCGCTAAAATCTGTTTTATGAAAGAACTTTATGGAAGTGCAATATTATTTTTTTATTTTTTTAAATGGCCGTTTTTTATAGGTTTTCCATTTTTATATAATCATGGTCTTAGCCAAAATTATATATTAAATGGACTGTGGTTTTATTGTGTATTGCTAATTTTAAAAGATTTTTATACTCTTTTTAAAAATAGAACTTAATCGTTAAGCCTATATATAAGCTTACCAGCTAAATCCATATATGTACTTTTCTTAAACTCATCCATATTTGCATAGTTTGTAGCACAATAAGATGTAACCAAATCATCTATACTCTCATAATCATGATTTTCACTAAGAAGCCCTTCTAGTGCGACAAGTCTCTCAACTATCTTATCAAATTCATCTCTAATCAAATCTTTTGAAAGTTGATCGTGAATATCCCAATATCTCGAAACAGGTGAACCACCTAAGATATCATCTTCATCTTCAAATAATGCATCAAATCTACTCATTTTTATATCCTATATTAATTTAAGCGAATACTATCACAGTTGCTATAAGCACTTTATTAAAAATTATAACTTTTAAAATTCTTTTATATAAGGTTTATTTAGTATAATTGCTTATAAAACTTAAACCCAGATTATGCAGTAGGAATTTATAAAATTTACCTATGCTTGTAATTAAGGGGTGTTTAGTAAAAATTTTAAGCCACCTTATTGGTGGTGTAGATTTTTAATGAATGCCACTTGATTGCAATGATAGAGTATAATTTTTTATTTCTATTGCATAATCTGGGTTAAAAATATTAACTGGAGAATTTATGGGATTATCAATAGGTCTAGTAGGACTTCCAAATGTAGGTAAATCAACAACTTTCAATGCTTTAACAAAAGCTCAAAATGCAGAAGCAGCAAACTATCCGTTTTGTACAATAGAACCAAACAAAGCTATCGTACCAGTACCAGATAAAAGACTTGCAGAATTAGCAAAAATCGTAAACCCTGAAAAAATCCAATACTCAACTTTAGATTTTGTAGATATTGCTGGTCTAGTTAAAGGTGCTTCAAAAGGTGAAGGTTTAGGAAACAAGTTCTTATCTAATATCCGTGAAACTGAAGTTATACTTCAAATCGTAAGATGTTTTGATGATGAAAATATAGTTCATAATGAGGGTAGTATAGACCCTCTTAGAGATGTAGAGATTATAGAAACAGAACTTATACTAGCTGATGTTGAAGTTTTACAAAACAGAATGGACAGACTAAGAAAACAAGCTAAAGCAGATAAAAGTGCTAAAGCTGTTTTAGAGTTGGCAGAAGAGTTAGTGGAGTTCTTAGCAGATGGAAATCTAGCTAGAAACTTTGAAAAAACTGATACTGATGAATACAAACAACTAAACAATGAGATTAGATTTTTAACTCATAAAGAGATTATGTATGGTGCAAATGTTGACGAAGATGGTCTTTTAGAAGATAATGATTATGTAAAATCACTAATGGCTCATGCAGAAGAAAACAACTGTGAACTTATAAAACTTTGTGCAAAAGTTGAAGAGGAACTAGTTGGTCTTGAAGAGGATGAAGCAAAAGAGTTTTTACAAGAGTTAGGTGTAGAAGAATCAGGACTTGACCAAATCATTCATAAAGGTTTTGATAAACTAGGTCTTATGAGCTACTTTACAGCAGGTGTAAAAGAAGTTCGTGCTTGGACTATCAAAAAAAACACAACAGCACCAAAAGCAGCGGCAGTTATACATAATGACTTTGAAAAAGGATTTATCCGTGCAGAAGTTATCTCTTATAAAGATTTTGTAGAACTAGGTGGTGAAGCAAAATGTAAAGAAGCTGGAAAAATGAGACTAGAAGGTAAAGAGTATATCGTTCAAGATGGCGATATTATGCACTTTAGATTTAATGTTTAGGATATAAAATGACTTTAAAATATGTAGGACCAAAACCAATTATTTCACATACAGGTATAGAGTTTGATAACAATAAAGAAGATAAGTATATATATATAAATATAGCAGTCCAACTTATACAAGCTTTAGACCATGACTATTTTGAAGGTAAGATATATACATACGATACAAATAATACACATTTAAGTGATGATGAAATCTTACAAACTTTAAAAAAATATAGACCAGATTTAGATGATATTATGGATAAAGAAAATCATGATATCGAAGATGAGATTCAAGAACATATAAAAAGAGCAAATGAAAATCAAATACTTGATGAGGAAAGTAAAGAAGTTCTTAAAAATAACATAGAGATTATGCATGACTATATGATTCAAAGATCAGTAAACAAAAGTGTTTATTATGTGGCTATAGAGATCTTAGCTGACTTAGTTAAAAAAGACCATATAGACTACATAATAACACCTATGTATCATAAATTTGCTCATGTTTTACACTCTGTTCAAGGTGTTTTAGAAAAACAAAAAACACCTATAGATACAAAAATGGAGATTTATAAAGAAGATGGTGCGCTTTTTATAAAACTACAAGTTATAAACATCTTGCAATAGTCTGACCAAATTTTACATTATCATTCTGCTTTATAGTTAATTCTAGCATATCTTTTTCTGCTAGAATTACTATAGTTGAACCCATCTCAAAACATCCTAGTTCATCACCTTTTTTAAGCTTTATATTTCCAAAATTATAAACTTGAGACTTTGTTGCATCTGCATTTGTTTGTATCTGAGGTGCAAAATTGATTTTTATAACACCAACATTTAAAGCACTAACCAATACCATATAAAATCTTTTCTTTTGAGCTGTTTCACATAAAATCACTACTCTCTCATTTTCAACAAAAAGATTTACTCTTATCTTCAACGACTTTATATTTACAGGATAAAACTTACCTGGTATATGAACAGCCTTAATAACTTTTAAATCACAAGGTATATGAAAATGATGATAATCTTTAGGAGATAAATAAAAGTTTATAAATTGACCGTTTTTGATGATATCTTTTTCTTCTTGAGTAAAATTCTCACCCAAAACATTTTGAGTATCATATCTCATACCTTTTATCTGTAATGCATCTGTATCATTAATATCTCCAACTTCAGATATCCAAGAATCGCAAGGAGATATAAAGTCTTTACTATCATCTGAAAAACTTCTAGGTTTTTTTAATTCTCTAGTAAAAAGTTTATTTAATGTTTTATAACTACTCGCTTCATCAAACTCACTCATATCTACACCCATAAATTTTACATAATAATCATTTATAAATTTTTGATATTTCTCTGGAAACTCATAAGAAGCAAATTTACCAAAATACTGCGATACGATCGATGTTATATGTCTTTTTTCCATAAAGTTCTCTTTCTTTTTTAAATAAATTAGAAAGTAATTATATCATAACTTTCTCTAAGAAAGCTTTTTTTTAGCTATTTCTTCTAACAAAACAGTAGCATAAGAACCTTTTGGTAATGTAAAATTAAACTCATACTGAGCTTCTTGTTCTTTAAATCTACCCTCTATATCTGTCGGATAAACCCAAGCATATCTTCTTGCACCATCAGCATTTATATCATCATTATAATCTTTTTCTATAGAACCTGCCAAGCCTGATGCTACTTTTACTTTTTTACCACATAGAAGTCCTGTTACCGATATATCTCTTTTGTCAAATCTATCAAAATCGTGTTGAGTTCCATCAAAATCAAAAAGTCTTCCATATGGATAATGCTCCATTATATCACCACTCATAAGTTTAAATGGATGTTTTTGAGACTTTAGTTTTGTTATCTCTTCATTTGGTATATTTAAAATAGATTCTATCTCTTTAGCATCAAAATTAGATATAAGAGTATTTATCTCCAACCTTCTACTAAGCCATAGATTAAAAAGATGACTTTGGTAAGCATTTACAAGAAGTTTTCTTACTCGTGGGTTTCTCTCTTTTTTCTCACCCTTAGCTATCTTTTCACCTAGTATATGATTATCTCCATCATTACCAAATCTTTGATAACCAAAAAAGTTTGGCATACCATACTTTGAGATGTTTTTTAAAGCTTCATCTATCTTTTGTGCTGAAGTTGGATTTACTTTTTTTACTTTTATAAAAAAACGGTTACCTTTTAGATGACCTATTCTTATCTTGTTATTATGGTAGGTTTTTGAGAGAATTTTTATATTTTCATGATTGAAGTTTTCTAGTGCTTCTTCATATTTTTTATGCAAAGAGATGTATTGCTTAGTCATAGCATACTTATCTTTCAAACCTGCATAACCTATCTCTTTATTTTTTATCCCAAGATATCTAGCTATTTGACCTATCATCTCAGATGTTGAAGTGTTCTTTTTTCTTACAAAAAGTATAAGATGCTCCCCCTCCCCTGAAAACTCATAAAGGGGAAGTTCTTCTACAACGAAATCTCTCGCTGTTTGCCTAAAGTGAAAGTCAATGCTTGAATGACCAAGCGAATAAAATCTATCCATTACATACCTGTTGAGTGAATTTGCTCGTCTATATTTAATGTAATTATATCACCACTTCCATTAGAATACTCATAAGTTGTCATACCTGTACTTGTATCTGTTACAACAGGTCCATTTTGAGTCCAACCATCAGTATTTATATCTAGTGTATCATTATCATCACCAGTTATAGTAAGTGTATTATTTTCATCTGTCATCTCAAGAATATCATCTAATGTTATTGCTTCTATTGCATCAGCAGAATCATTTTTCATATCTATTTGTTGAATATCATTTAATGACTCTAAATTTTCATCTGAAAAATCAAAATTCATTCCATCTGACATATCAAATACAGCATCGCTATCTATATCTAGATCATTTTCATCAGATTCACCATTTAATGTTACATGTTCAAAGTTCTCAAAGTTATCTTTAACACCATTGTCCCAATCTTCACGGTTAACATTATTTAAAACCAAACTATCTTTACCTTCTCCACCATCAAATACAACTTCCGTACCAGATAATGTATCATCAATAATCAGATTATCATTACCCTCTCCAAGAGATACTTTTCCATCATCAAATCCACTACTAACATCAGATATACTAATTTCATCATCTCCAGCACCAGTATCAACTTTAGCTCCATCTTCTATAGAAGAATGAGAATCTAAGTCTAAATAATCACTATCACCAACATCATCTTCAACAATAACTGTATCATCAGAATTACCAGTTGATAAATCTGCATCTATATAATCATCGTAATCTGTATCATTTTGAGTATCTGAATGGTATTCTACATTTCTAAAATGTAAATCTTGAGCTTCATCTACTAATATATCCTCATCATTACTTTGCTGACTTTCAGTAAATCTAGAAGTAACATTTACATTTACATTTGCTGTACTAGTTCCACCTTTTCCATCAGAAATAGTATATTCAAAACTAGCTATACCAACATATGAACCATCAGGAGTATAAATAATATCACCATTTGCATCAAGAGATACTGTTCCATAAGTATTCTGAGTTTTATTAACATCAACTATATATATAGCATCCCCATCAATATCCAAATCATTTGCCAACAACCTACTAGCATCAATTTTTATAGATTCATCACTAACAGTTTGAATATCAAAATGTTCATCTTTAGATATAATCTCAGGTTTAGAATCTCCAACTGGGTGAGCATTAAAATCATTTCCTGATTTATCAGACCAAGGGTTATCACCTTCAAAATCATAATATAAATTCAATGAAGAACCATCTATCACTTCCCCTTGAGAAACCATCATAACTTCTCCACTAGTTAAAGCTTTAGAATAAACTTGAATATTATCCATCGAACCATCAAATGTAGAACCAGAAACTTCACCAAAATAATAATTATCATTAACAGCAACAACTTCAGGAGCTTCAGATGTATGTATTAACACACCATCTTGATAAAATCTATATTCAGTACCATCTTTTACCCATGTAATATGAGTGCTTTGACCCTCCTCTAATGTAGCATCAATATATTCTGTATAATGATTACCATCTTCATCAACAGAATCATATTTTATCTTGTTTCCTACTTGATATAAAGAAGGTGATCTACCATCCACATCATCACCAACTTGAATACCACAAATACCTTTAAAACCATCTTCTATAATATTTGGAGTTATCTCTAAGCTAATTGTAAAATTATCTTGCTCAATAGGATTTCCCCAAACATTTATATAATTACTATCAAACACTACTTCATGATTTTCTATAAATACAGCTTTATCAGAAACAGCTATAGGGTCTATATTTCCTTCTGCATTATCAGAATAAGATATTTTAATATTATCAATACCAAATGATTCATCAGATATTTCTTGATTTAGTGTCGAACCAAAACCTAAAGTTATCTCTCCATTTTCATCAACCTGAGCTTGAATAGTATAGTGGTGAATCTCTTCGTTATTTGCTCTTTCATAATCTTTTTCTGCCCATCCACCATTCTCATCATAAGATAGGTTATCAACTTGTATTCCACCATCAGAGTCATCTTTTGCATTACCAATCTCATCAGCTGTAAATGCATCATATTCATCATCAGCTACTTTGCTTCCATTTACAAATACTTGAAATGCTTCTGTTTTACCACCTTCACTTATACGATTAAAGTCATTACTACCATCCCAACTATCAAGTTCGTACATATCAAATTCAAGTGTAACTGTTTTACCAGCATTTTCAATACCTAAATTATAAGTTTTTGAAACACCTTCCTCACCATTTGTTCCACCAAATCTTCCTAAAAACTGTGTTAAATCCCCACCTAGATCTGTTGTAGTATTATCTGTCCATCCAACAGCACCATCTTCAAAATCCTCTTCTACTAGTACATTACTTACTGTATTTTCATTATGAATTTCTAAGTTAATACTATGTGCTTCACTATACTTGTTACCATCAAAAACACTAAAAACAAATTCTCTATTTGAATTATCGTCACTAGTTGTTTGAAAACTTAAAGATTTTAATGCTGTTTCATAATCAGATACACTTGCTAAACCAGTTAATTCAATAGAAGATCCAACTATACTTGCTTCTATACCATCTGGTAAGTTTTCTATATTTATACTATCACCATCTTGATAGTTTACTAGTGCTATTGAAGCACCCTCTAAAGTAGAACTATCTTCATCACTTAGATCAATATTACTAATAACAAAAGTTTCTTTAGAATTACTTTCTGCACCACTATTTGCTTCTATCATATTTATATCTGGAGCATGATTTTCTTGTTCTAAAGGTTCTATAACATCTGTCTCTTCATCTAAAGTTTCTTCTTCTGCTTTTTCTATTTCTTCTTCAGGTTCTTGTTGTTCTTCTAAAGATTCTTCATCATCTTTTAATTCGATTTTTATATCTTCTTCATCTACAATATAATTATCTTCATCATGAGCAATAACAACATCTGAATTATCTTCAACAATATCAAGAGGCTCTTCAAAAATAGACTCATCTTCAAAATCTATAGAACTATGATCATTTTTTCTTTGTAAAATTGGTTCATCTACAACTACAGGATCATTATCTAGTGTAACACTATCGTTTACAATCATATCTTGATCTATATTTGCTATATTGTCTTCAACTTCTCTTGTTTCTACAATATCTTCACTGATATCATAGTTTGATTCACTATTATCATCTGAGTGATAATAATCATTTACAGATATTGAAGGTGTTTCAATCTCATTATTTGATTCAAAAAAACTATCTTGAGAATCAACACTTTCTAAGGTTGAACTTCTCATACTATTAAATCTTTCACTCATATCTTCAAATCTATCTTGAATAACATCTACCATATCATCCACATTTTCAAAAAAGTCATCAGATAATGTTTCTAAAGATTCTTCTGTTGTAGGCACTTCTATATCGCCAGAAACAGCATCGTGTTGTGGACTCTCTATAAAAGATTTATGCCCTTTATCTGAGTCAATAACCATATCTTTAACATCAGAATTTTTTAGTTCAACTAAACTACCATCTTCATCTTTTATATGAGATTTTTCTTCTATCTCTTTTACCCTGTCAACTTTGTGATCTGTTCTTGAGAATTTCATAATATACACCTTTGAGACAATTATTTACTATAGTCTAATAGTAGTATAAAAAATAAATAATTACTATTGTCCATAGGGACAATAAAAAGTTATTTAAAAAGAAGAGATAAAGAAAGTCTGTCTTTTACATTTAATTTAGTATATATATTTTGAGCATGAGCTTTAACTGTCCTAGGTGTGATAGAAAGCTTCTGAGCTATATCTTTATAAGAAATACCATCTTTTAAAAAGTTTATTACTTCTTTTTCACGTTTCGTTAAATTATCTATATCAACATCTTCTTTTTGCTTTTTTGAAGATGTATCATTGAGAAGCATTGTTGTAAATTCAGAATGAAGCCATACCATACCATCTTTAATTGTTTCTATTGCAGATAATATAAAGTGTTCCTTTATCTCTATATTACCATAACCTTTAGCACCCAATTTGAGTATTTTTTTTGCATTTCTCAAAGTTGGATTTTTTTCAAATACAAGAAGCCTATTTCCATTACTGTTAAAAAACTTTATACTCTCTTCTATATCATCTTCAAATGCTGTATAGTTTATAATTATGATAGAATTTTTAATATTTTTCAATTCATCAAATTCATAACAAATTCTACAGTTATTACCTATAGCATTTTCCCATTTATTGATTAAAGATATATCATCACTATATAAAACTATCTCCATAAGCTATCTTTCGGTAAATGTATATTGTTTAGTTTTTAAAATAGGTTTTAAAATATAATCAAGAACACTTTTTTTACCTGTCATTATATCTACACTAACAGTCATACCAGGTATTATTTTAAGATGCTTACCATTTCGTTCCATATAATTTTTATCTGTTTTAATTCTAACTGTATAAAAAACTTTATCTTTTTCATCTTTTATAGTATCTGGACTCACATATACAACTTTACCACTAAGTCCACCATATATAGAAAAATCATACGCAGAAAATTTAACTTTTGCCTTTTGACCAACATATATAAAGGCTATATCAGCAGGTTTTATTTTTACTTCAACCAATAATGTCTGATCACTTGGCACAATTTCTACTATATCTTCACCAGGTCTTATAACACCACCGATTGTATGAACAAATAACTCTTGTACTATACCTTTCATTGGTGAGCGTACAACTGTTCTAGCAACCTGATCTTTTAAGGCCGTAGAATTTATTTTCAATGTTTCAAACTCTGCTGTTGTTTCATTTAGTTTTACTTTTGCTTCACTTTTAAAAAGATAACGAACTTCTTCTATATTATTTTTAACTTCATTTATAGCTGATTTTAATCTAGGTATTGACTTTTTAACAGAATCATATTCTTGTGCTACTTTATTTTCTTCTCTTTGTAACTTTAAAAAATCTACTTTAGAACTAACACCTCTTAAGACCATAGGCTGAGTCATTTTAACCTCTTTTCTTATCATTTCTAAAGATCTTTTCAAATGAACTAACTTACTTCTAGCTTCAAAAAGTTCATTTTTCTTTTGTAATAGTTGATTATTTAAAGCATCTATTTTTGATTTTAATTTTTTTAAATTAGTCAAGTATAAACTTTTTTCATTTTCTATAAACTCTTTAGGTATTCTTTTTAAAAGTTCTTTATCTACTTTAAACTCTTGTAAATTTGATTCAGCCTTTAATCTTACAATTTTTGCTTCCAATGCATCTGCTTTTACATTATTTGAGCTAAAAGATGATTGTGATTTTTGATTATCTATTTTTACAAGAACTTGCCCTTTTTCTACACTTTGTCCCTCTACAACAAGAATATTTTCAATTATACCACCCTCTAAATTTTGAATAATTTGATTTTGACTACTAGGTATAATTTCACCATCACCCCTTACTATCTCATCTATAACAGCATAGTTTGCCCACACAATAGCACCAATTATAGATATAACCCAAAAATATAAAACAATCCTTAATTTACTAGGAGTGACTTG
>Ga0256842_1001646_pt1 | contig 17501 bp, 14 predicted proteins | sample 4559240metaG_FD_185973 | JGI IMG/M metagenome (GOLD analysis project Ga0256842, IMG submission 185973) | Hydrothermal vent microbial communities from Guaymas Basin, Mexico - 4559-240 | ecosystem: Environmental > Aquatic > Marine > Hydrothermal vents | place: Mexico: Guaymas Basin | collected...
AATATCGTATTTAGTAAGAAAAACAAAGGCACATTCTAAATCTTTTGAGTGGTTGGATAACAGACTCGCTATGTTCTTTGTTAATCTTAATTTAAAAGGTGTTAAATGATGTTATTCGGTCAGTGCCATTAAGAAAAATAAAAAATTTCAAAGATTCTAAATTGGTGACAGACACCGCTTATCTGAATGTTGAAAAGCCCAGAAGGGCTTTAAATTAACCTAAAAACGGGTTAGCGTAAAGTGCGATAAGTGCAAGAACCAATGCATAAATTACTTGCGCTTCGATCATCGCTAACGCGATGAACATTGTACCCATTAATTTACCACCCATTCCAGGGTTTCTTGCAGTTCCTGCGATAGTTGCCGCAGAAGCGTGTCCCATACCGATTGCTCCACCAAGTGCCGCTAGACCAAGACCTACAACAGCTGCTACCACGCTGTAAGCTTTAATCATTGTGTCACCATCTGCTGCAAAAGCAAATGCTGCAAAAATTGCCATAAGTGCTACGATTTTTTTCATTTTACGTCCTTTTGAATATTTTATTACGCTACGTCCGTTCGGCTTGCGTATCCCTACTTAACACGTAACGCATTGGAATTATAACCAAAAAACGTTAAAATATTAATACTTTTTTAACGTTTTTATAAAATTTTTTATTCTTTTTGCTGCGATTTCAAGTTCTTTTATATTTTTCGTATAAGCAATGCGTATAAAATTATTAAATTCGCCGAAATCTATACCTGGCGTTGCCGCTACTTTGGCATTTTCAAGCATTTGGGTACAAAATTCAACAGAGTTGTTTGAATATCTGCTGATATCGCACCATAAATAGAACGCTCCATCAGGTTTTGCCATAGGAAAAATATTTTTTAATTCATTATACAAAAAATTTCTTCTTTTTTTAAACTCTTCTCTTACGTAATGTAAATATTCATAATCAAATGCTTCAAGAGCAGCATATTGTGATAATGTAGGGGCTGAAATTAATATATTTTGAGCGATTATTTCAGCTTTTCTTATAAGATTGTCCGGCACTATTATCCAGCCTAATCTAAATCCCGGCATACAGAAATATTTGCTAAAACCGTTTATAACAATTGCGTTTTTATTGTATTTTAGTGCTGTTGTGTAATTCTCAGAATATACTAAACCGTGATATAGTTCGTCGCTGATTAACAGTTTGTCGTTTTTTTTACAATATTCACAAATATTTTTTAATTGCTCTTGTTCATATACGGTTCCTGTAGGATTGTTTGGGGAAGAAATCATTAATGTATCGAAATCGTAATAATTCAATTCATTTATATTTATCTTATAGTCGGGAAAAGAAGTTAGTAATTTGACAAAACTTTTATTTTCAATCTCGGCGAAGTTTTCATAACATGGATAGCCGGGAGTAGGGGTTGCAATGATTTTTGAAAAATAAAAGGCTATTAAAAAAGCTGTAGAAGTACCAGTGGTTACAATAATATTTTCCGGATTTACATCTACGTTATACATGATTTTATAATGATTTGCTATTTTTTCCCTAAGGGTTTTAAGTCCTTTTGTTTGAGTATAAAAAAAGTGGTTGTTTTTTATTGCTTTTTGCAGTTCATCTTTTACTTTTGGTGATGGCAGCAAGTCGGGTTCGCCTATTTCAAGATGAACGACATCTTCAAATTCTCTTGCTTTTTTTACTACATCCATAACAATAAATGGTTTCATTGTGTGCCTTTTTGTATAATTTTATCAAAAAGAGGAGATATGGAATATATCATTTTGGCTTGTATAGGATTTTTTGCCGCTTTAACCCCGGGACCAGATATATTTTATGTCATCAGATAGGGGCTTTGTACAGGAAAAGCTTCCGCATTTTTAGCAGCGGCAGGAATTCTTACAGGAAATATAATATATTTATGCCTTGTAGGCATAGGACTTGGAAAAGTAGGACATAATCCGTACTTCCAAATAGTAATTGGAGTAGCAGGGGGAATTTATCTTTTAAAAATTGCAAAATCTGTGTTTAATGAAAAAGTGCATATTAAAAAAGTTGTAATAATTTAAAAAAGTTTAATATATATAAAGAAGCTTTGTTTTTAAATCTTTCTAATCCAAAAGCAATGATTTTTTTTGCGGTGGTCATTACACCGTTTATGAGAAAAAATATTATATTGAGCCTGACAAGTCTATACGCCGGTATTTCAGTGGCTTTTATTATAGCAGCTTATTTTAGCGCTAAGTTTTATATTGAAGAAAAAATTATAAATATAATAAATAAAATATCATCTGTATTGTTTTTATTTTTTGCTTTTAACCTTTTTTATACATATAAAAATGTTTTGCTAATATCAGTTTTTTAAAACATTTTACAATTAAGCGGATATAGTTTGTAGAAGAAATAGTTTTTGAGTAATATAAAAATTTAAATTTGGCGTCCCCGGCGCGATTCGAACGCACGGCCCCCACCTCCGCAGGGTGGTGCTCTATCCAACTGAGCTACGGGGACAGGTGAATGAAATTATATCAAATTTGATTCTTTAACACAATGGCGGCCGCTATTGCAAACTCTTTTTCGTGAGTAATTGAAATATCTATTTCTTTTATATTGAAATAATTATATTTTTTCTCAGGCAAACTGACTGTTGGTTTGCCTTTGGAGTTTTTTGATATATTTATATCATGAAAAGAGAGTTCAGAGCCTATACCGCATCCCAAGGCTTTAGAGACGGCTTCTTTGGCAGCCCAGAAACCGGCAGCGGTCTGCGGGGATTTTATAAGTTTTATTTCGGATTCGTTTAAATATTTTTTTAATGCTCTGTTACCGAACTTATTTAGTATTTTTTCAATTCTGGAAACGGATACTATGTCAATGCCTATCATCACTGAATAACAAACTCCGTTAAATATACATGTCTAATTTCACCTGTTGTTAAAATTTCATTTATTTTTCTTTTAATTTCTTCTTTTAATTTTTCTTTTCCTTTTGCTGTTTGAATTTCTTCTACCGTTTTGCTTGAAAGAATTCTTATTATCAAATCTCTTATAGCAGGCAGTTTTTTATCAACTTCCTGTTGAAGTTCCGGCGAATCCAGTTCAAGATCTATTTTACATTTTAAATATCTGCTTGAATTGTTTGAAACAAGATTGACAATAAACTGGTCAAGAGGATATATCGGGCCTATTTCAGTTAAATCCGATACTTTTTTCTTTTTTTCAACCTTTTTAGGCTCTTGAGGCTGGTTTGCCTGTTCCTCATCATTTCCGCTTAGAAGAAAATACGCAACCAAACCGCCCACTATCAACAGTAATAATAAAAGGACAATTATAACTATCAACAACAGTTTGCTGTTGCCCCCTTCTTTTTTTTCTTCTTGAACTTCTTGATTTTCTTTTTCTTCAGCCATTTTCATCCTTTAAATTAGTTTGTTATAATTTTAACAAAAAAGGTTTGTTTTGATAAGTAACTTTTTTTATTTAATCGGTAAAAGTGTCATTAATTTTATAGAAGGACTGGGTAGATTTACTCTCTTTCAATTAAAATTATTGCCTCTTTTTTTCAAACCGCCCTTTAGGATTAAACAGATTTTTGAACAGATAAATTTTATGGGGTTCGGCAGTTTGGGGGTTATATTTTTAACTTCTTTTTTTACAGGGCTTGTTGAAGCGGTTCAATTATATCACGGATTTCATAAATTCGGTATAGAGGATTATATGGGGTACACTATTTTTGTATCCATATGCAAAGAGCTTGGTCCAGTGTTTGCTGCACTGATGGTTGTAAGCAGGGGTATCAGTGCGTATGCTGCGGAGCTTGGAAGTATGAGGGTTACGGAGCAGATTGATGCATTGGATGTAATGGCTGTAGATTCAAAACAATATTTGATTGTTCCAAGAATTTTAGGAACGATACTTTCGTTGCCGTTTTTAATACTTTTTTTTGATGCAGTGGCAAACATAGGCGCTTATTTGATTTCGGTATACACATTGGATGTTAACGGATATACATATGTAGAAAATATTAAACAGTTTGGAGAATATGAAGATTTTACCGAAGGAATTACAAAGGGCGTTGTATTTGGTTATTTAATAAGCGCGGTCGGTACATATATCGGATATAATACAACAGGCGGGGCAAAAGGTGTGGGAATAAGTACAACCAATGCGGTTGTGATTTCATCCATTTTGATATTTGTGGCAGATTATGTAGTGTCAGCTTTTTATCTGATTTTTGATTAACAAGGAGAAAGAAGATGAAGGGGAAAAACCCAACATTAGAAAAGAACATTTTTAATGCAATTTACCCGGAATTTGCCAACTATGTTTTAAGAGATATATATTTGTCTACTTTTATAAACTCTTTTGAGCAGTTGGAAAATTTAACAAATTTACAGGCATCATTTTTAGCTGAAATGTTAAAAACAGATAACTTGGAACAAAAAACTTATGAATTTGCAAATATTCATGTAGGTCTGAAAATCGACTTTTTGTTTTTATATGAAGCTTTAAATTATATGGAAGAATTAATCTCAAAAGCAGATTTAGAGATTGATTATTTAAAATTTAAAAAAGTTTTTTCAACATTGAAAGATGTCAGTGGAAAAGTATATATAAAAAAAATGATAAACGAATCACTTGAGAGTATTGTAAAAGAAGACAACATTGAAAATTATCTTTTTATAAAAGAATTTGAAAGTTATATTAACGAAGAAAAAATCTTTGAATCAGTCTATAAATGCGACATAGATGATTATATAAAATCACTTGAATTTAAGGTTAAAACATTCAAAAATGACGATTTAAGGATTAAATTTGAAATAGCTCACAATAACATCCACAAATATGCTAATTTATTTATTTCATTTTATGCTAAAAAAAGGTATAAAGAAGCTGTTGTAATACTTGATGAATTAATTAAATCCTCATATCTTATGTTTTCATTTTTAAAAGACATAGAGTTTTTGTGGGGGAAAGAAAAAGAAAAAATTTTCTCGTCGTTTTTATTGGAATCTTTTAAAAATGAAAAAGGTTTTATCGGCATAATAATTGAACCTTCCGTAAATAAAAAAATAGATGAATTTGTTCATAAATTATATAACGATTTAAAAAATGGATTAAAAAATTTTAATAATAAATTCTTGTTTTTAAGTAACGATAAAATCTTTATCTATTTTTCAAGAGAGAATGAGATAGAGTTTAAAGAAGAATTAAGTTTGTTTAAAAAGATTGTAACGAATATTGCCAATAAATATAAAAAACAATACTCAACAATTTTAAAATATCCTATTTTTAGAATAGGAGTGCTTGAAAGCTTTAAAACTGACATCGATGAACAAATAGTAATGAAAATCTTTGATTTAATAAAAGAAGAATTAAATGAGGTATCCACTTTAGAAGCAGTCTATTTCAAAGATTTTACAGATGTTATAGAGGAATTGGTAGCAGAGGCCAAAACTTTGTTTGAAATTGAAAACAAAACGATAGAAATCATTAAAAATAAAAATTTTACTCTTTTTGCTCAAGATATTGTTGATATTAATACACAGAAAGTAAAAGCGATTGAAATATTGGCCCGTGTAGAAAATATACCGGCAGGGAAATTTATAGAATTTATAAAAAGAAATGATTTAACAATTGAGATGGATTTGGCAGTATTTAATATTGTTTTGCAATCGCTAAATTTGATTAAAAAAAGAGCTGATAGGTTTTTTGTAAACATTTTTCCGACATCATTGAATTCCAGAGAGTTTGTAGAGTTGATAAAAACAATTAGTAAAAAAGCAAAAGAAATGAATCTAGAAATGGTAATGGAACTTACTGAATATACAATACTGAAAAATATAGAAGTTTTAAATGAATTAAATGTTCAAATAGCATTTGACGATTTTGGAAGCGGTTATACAAATTATGAAAGAATTGGTAAGCTCATAGACAATAAAAACGCATCAATTATAAAAATTGACGGGGAAATAGTAAAAAATATCAATAAAACCGGATATAAATCTATTCTTAAAAGTGTCTCATATTATGCAAAAGAGGAAAATCTTGAAATTGTATATGAATTTGTTGAAAACGAAAAAATTTATAATGAACTGAAAAAAATCATAAATGAATTCGGGATTAAAGGATATGCCCAAGGTTATTACTTTTCAAAGCCTACAAAAATAAATTAAAATGAAAAGGAATTAATCCTTCATTCTTCTGAGATATGCAGGTATATCTAAAGCGTCGCTGTCTAGCTCAATACCGCCCACCACTTTTTTTGTAAAAGACTGCATAATTTCTTCTTTTATATCGTTGAGCGGTTTTTTTGCTTCTTTACTTTTTTCAAAACCTGTCGCAACAATAGTGACTTTAATTTCATCAGGTGCCAGAGTGTTATCAGTTGTGGTACCGAAAATAATATCAGCATCTTCATCGGCTTTTTCATATACTATATTCATACCTTCGTCAATTTCAGCAAGAGGATAATCGTCATGAAGCGTAAAATGAACAAGCACACCCATGGCACCGTCTATTGAAAGATTATCAAGCAAAGGTGATTCGATTGCTTTTTTAATTGCGTTGAATGCAGCGTTTTCACCCTGATCCTGACCCATTCCCATAAGTGCAAGCCCTTGATGGGACATTACGGTTCTAAGGTCGTTAAAGTCAACGTTTATATCGTTTTCACCGTAGCTTATTACCATATTTGAGATTCCGCCTACAGCCTGATATAAAACATCATCAACCAGTGTAAAAGCCTCTCTTCTTCCGACTTTTCTGTCGATTATTGTAAGAAGTTTTTCGTTGGGTATTACTACTATCGAATTTGCTTCTTTTTTAAGTTCGGATGTTCCCGATTCGGCCAGTTTTCTTCTTTTTGGCCCTTCAAAAGGGAACGGCTTTGTTACTACACCGATTGTAAGGGCCCCGACTTCTTTAGCAGCCCTTGCTATTACAGGAGCGGCGCCTGTTCCGGTTCCTCCGCCCATTCCCGCAGAAATAAAAACCAAATCAGCACCGTTTAAAGATTCTTTGATTTCTTCGTATGTTTCTTCAGCCGCTTTCATACCGATTTCGGGTTTCATTCCTGCACCAAGCCCGTTTGTAAGACGAGAGCCAAGTTGTATTTTCTTATGAGCTTTGCTTGTTTTTAACGCTTGAATATCGGTATTGGCTGCTATTAATTCAACACCTTTGATACCTTGTGCGGCAATATAATTAATCATATTGTTACCGCCTCCGCCGACGCCTATTACTTTTATTACAGGTCCGTCCATTGTTTCGTTGATTTTGAATAATTCGTTCATGTTATCCCCTTAAAATAAATTATTTAACCACGTGATTAACTTTTTGAATATATTTACTTTTTGTGACTTTTGAGATGCTATGTTTGCCAACTCTTCTTTTTCATCCATTTGTTTGGCTTCAGTCTCTGAAGCAGATTTATACTCAATATCAAATACATGCTCCGATTTAAACTGTTGGTTTGAATCTTTTTCGTATTTGTTGTTTTCCCCGTTTCCGTATAATATCAATCCTATAACTGTGGCGTATTCTGGCGCTTGTAAATTTTCTACAAGACCGTTTATTGTTTTAGGTTTTCCTATTCTTACCGGATGTCCGTTAAAAAACTGAGAGGCTATTTCTTTTACATTATAAAAATTTGTAAATCCTCCTGTTAATACAATTCCGGCACCGAGTTTATTTTTAAGTCCGCTTCGTTCTATTTCTTTATTTAAAAGTAAAAAAGTTTCCTCAACCCTTGCACTTATTACCTGTGTTATTGTGGTTAGGGAAGCTTTTTGTTTTTCGTTTTCGTTTCCTATAACCGAAATTTCAATTAAATCTTCTTCCGTTTTAATTAAATTTTCAAAATGCGTTTTTATATATTCGGCTTCACTGGGGGTTGTATGTAATGCCATTGAAAGGTCACTGGTGATATGATGGCTTCCCACTGCCAGAAAATCGGTATATCTTAACGCTTTGTTTAAATAAATGGCCAAATCCGAAGTGGTTGCGCCAATATCGATAACAGCTACGCCCAACTCTTTTTCATCTTCGTTTAAAACGGCTAAAGCACTGGCATATCCGGCATTTACAATATTTACAATTTCAATGCCCGCCTGTTTGAATGTTTTTTTAAGATTTTCCATACCTGATTTTTGTGCGATTATAATATGTAAAGAGACTTCAAGCCTGCTTCCGCTCATTCCCTGAGGATCTTCTATTTCACTTAATTCATCAACTTTGAAATCATAAGGAATCGCCTGAAGAACCACATAATCATTAGGTACGGTGGCATTGTATAACGCCGTTTGTATCGCTCTGTTTATCTCTTTAAGCGTTACCTCGTTTCCGGGGATATTTACGATTCCGTTACTTTTTATGCTTTGAGTATATGTTGAAGAAATTGAAACAATTGCCTTGTTTATTTCAATTCCGGCTATTCTTTTGGCATCGCTTAGGGCATGCCTTATTGATTTTGCCGCTTCGTCAATGTTTGTAATTGCGCCTTTTTTGATGCCTTTACTTTTTGCTATCCCAACCCCGCTTATGGATAGTTCATTATCGACGTTTGCAATAATTGCTATCGTTTTATAACTGCCTACATCAATGGCTAGAATTGATTTCAATGTTCTTCCTTTATTTTACATAACTAACGATATTGTATTTTGCCATTAAATCTTTAATTAAATCGTCAAGTAGCGCTGCGTTTAAAGTGGCATCTGCCATTGCCGCCACTTGTTTTTTGTTTTTTTCATATTTAGTTTTATCAAGCAACTTCTGTTCCAAGATTTTATAAACAACGGCTTTTTGAGGGTTTATTGCCGGAATTAAAAGATAATTTTTATTTTTTTCCAAACTGAACTCAGTAAATAAAAATTCCGTCGCTTCTTCAGGTGAAAGGCCTTTTATTTTATTTGCGTCATATTTGGTTACAAATCCGGTTTTAATGCCGTTAAATCCTTTAAGCGCTTCTTTTGCTTTGTCTTCAAGCGCCTGTAGGGTTTTAATGTGAAACAAATCTTTTGCAACAAGCGCTTTGGCTTTTTCGTAAGGAAGAGGTTTAGGTTTTATTTCTTCGACAAGTTTTGCGCTAATATATTCATCATTGTCGATAAAAGGCTTTAAATAACCTCTTTGAATCAATTTTTGCATTTTTTCTGAAGGAATAACGCTATTGTTTAAAGTTAATGTTAAAAGTTTATAGTTTTCAGCGCCTTCTTTAAGTTTTTTATAAGCGATTACTGCATCTTTTTTTGATATTTTTGCGAGATAGTCTTTTTTTACTTTATCTTTTACTTTTTCGTAAGTTAAAATTTCGCCTTTATTGTTTCTGTAATCTGTTTTGTTTTCGTTATAAAAATTTTTTAAATCATTTTCAGTGGCTACACCTTTTATAGGTGTTTTTACGATAGCTATTTTATACATGGTAGGGGATTGGTATTTTTGTTTGTTTTTTTCCCAAAACGCTTTTATTTTATCTTCGCTCAGATTAATCTTTAGGGATGATTTGTTTATTATTTTTATTTCTAAATTATCGCTGTTATAAAGCGCGCTTGCAAATGTAAGCTGAAGGGTTTTTGACGGAGTGAAGTGTAACGCTGTTAAAAGCTTTTGAATTAACATCTGTTTTTTTAATTTTGTTTCAAAATCTTTAGCTTTTTGCCCCGTCTGTTTTAAATATGTTAAATAGGTTTTTTTATCTTTGAAATATTTTAAAACCTGTTTGGCTACTTCTTCATCGGTTATATACATACCCAAATCTTTGGCATATTGTCTTAGTATTCCCTGTTGGATTGCCATATCGAAAGCCTGTTTTTTAAGACCCATTTTTTCAGCGGTGGCGTCGTCGAGTATACCTCCAAGCTGTCTGTTTTTTTCCTGAAACAAATTATTATATACTTCCTGGACGTCTTGAATACTCACTTCCGTATCTTTAATTTTAGCTACCGTTGAGCTTTTTCTTCCGAACTGGAACTGACCCCAGCCTACAAATCCGGCGCCTATAAATGCTATTGTCGCTATCCATATGGTAATAACAAGCCATTTTCTGTGCGTTTGCATCCATTCAATCATTTTTTTCCTTTTAGAGTTGTTAAATTATGACGTTGTGAAGTTTTTATTTAAAAATTAGTTTTTTCACAACTTATCAAATTAATTACATAATCACTTTTTATGATATTATAATAAAAAAAAACGCCTTAAAAAAGGGAATTTTGATGAAAAATCAGGAAATTATGCAAAAAGACTTGAAATTTAACTGGCATCCATGTACTCAAATGAAAGATCACGAGTTTTTGCCGATTATCCCTATAAAAAAAGGCAAAGGCGTATGGCTCGAGGATTTTGAAGGAAACAGATACATTGATGCGATAAGCAGCTGGTGGGTGAATATTTTAGGACATTCAAACGAATATATAAATAAAAAGATAAAAGAACAGTTACAAACGCTTGAGCATGTTATATTCGCAGGATTTACGCACGAGGGGGCAGTGAGACTCAGTGAAAGGCTTTGCAAATTAACCGGGTTTGATAAGGTGTTTTATGCTGATAACGGAAGCAGTGCCGTGGAAATCGCCATAAAAATGGCATTTCACTACTGGAAAAACAAAGGTGAAGTAAGGGATGTTTTTTTAAGCCTTAAAAACTCATACCACGGAGAGACAATAGGAGCGCTCAGCGTAGGGGATGTAGGACTTTACAAAGATACCTACAAAGAGATACTGATAAAAAACATCACCATTCCGATTCCGGAAAACCAAAGCGAAGAAGAAGCTATTAGGGCATTAAGGGAAGCTGAAAAAATCTTTGAAAAACATCATAAAAAAATCTCTTCTTTTATAATCGAACCGCTTGTACAGTGTGCGGGATATATGAAAATGCACTCGCCGCTTTTTGTAAAAGGGCTAAGAGAGCTTTGCAATAAATACAATATATTAATGATAGCCGATGAAATAGCGGTCGGATTTGGGAGAACTGGCACGATGTTTGCGTGTGAACAGGCGGGAATCAAGCCTGATTTTATGTGTCTTAGCAAAGGGCTTACAGGCGGATACCTGCCTCTTAGCGTCGTGCTTACCACAGATGAAATATATATGGCGTTTTATTGTGACTATGAAGAACTAAAAGCCTTTTTACATTCACATTCATATACGGCAAACCCTCTTGGAATTGCCGCAGCAAATGCCGTACTTGATATATTTGAAATGAAACAGTGGAAAATGGAAAACGGAAAATGGTATTCGGTGTTGGATAGAAACAGAAAACTCTCACAATATATCTGGGATAACGTGCAAAAATTTAAAAGTCTGCCTAATGTAAAAGAAATACGCCAAACCGGGATGATTACGGCAATTGAAATGAAAGATTATCCGTGGCAGGAGAGAAAGGGGCTTAAAGTATATGAATACGGACTTAAAAACGGGGTATTGCTAAGGCCTCTTGGGAATGTTATATATTTTATGCCTCCGTATGTTATAGAATATGATGAAATTGATAAGATGATAAATGTGGCGTATGACGGGATTAAGAAAGTGGAAGAGTAAAGGTAATGGGGAATAGATAATGATAAATGTAAAAGAAGCAATTAAAAATTCGTTTTTAAATCCTATAAGACATTTTAAGATTCGTTATCTGCCGCTTTTGATGATATATTTTGCTTACGGGGCAAGCGGAATAAGCGGAGTGGCGGAGACGTTTTGGGTTAAAGAGGAGCTAAAACTATCAGCCGCGGCGCTTGTAAGTCTTGGGGTTTGGCTTAGCATCCCTTGGACTATTAAAATGGTGTTCGGTCAGCTGGTTGACAGTGTGCCGATACTCGGGTCGCAAAGAAGGGTTTATGTTTATATCGGTGCGGCTTTGATAGCAACGGGGACAGTTTTATTAATAGGACTGGCCGGAAATTACAGCTGGGCAAAATTTACAAGCAAGGAAAACGTTTATATTATTTCCGCACTTTTAAGCGTTATCGGGTTTGTGCTTCAGGATGTTGTGGCGGATACGATGAGTACCGAAGTGGTTGATAGAAACCAGCCTGAAGAGAAAGTCCAGGAAGAACTTGCGTATGTGCAGATTTTGGGGCGTCTTGCCATATCACTTGCGGGAGTGATGGTGGCGGGACTCAGCGGTTGGTTGGCTCAGATATATTCGTATGAAACTATTTTTAAAATTTCCCTTGTTATTCCTTTGATTTCAATTATCGGTGTTACAATCGTTAAACTAGATGTTGCAAAACCAAGCCCCATAAACTGTAAAATCCTCTGCGGCGGTCTTGCGTTTGCGGTTTTTGTTGTTTTAATGGGGTACGGACAGTACCAGCATTGGCAAAACCATATTTTGGCGTTTATTTTTAAATATTCGCAGGAAATTGTGTTTTTAGTGAGTTTTGGCGTAATTGCTTATATGTTAAGTCTGCTTTTAAAAGATATAGAGCCTAAAACAAGAAATTTTATTGTCAAAACCGCAATTGTTATTTTTGTTTACCGAGCGATGCCGAGTGTCGGTCCCGGCCTTCAATGGTGGGAGATTGATGTGTTGCATTTTGACAAGGCGTTTTTTGGGACATTAAGTCAAATAGGCGCAATTCTGTCAATTCTCGGAATGTGGCTTTTTAGCGATTTTATAGCAAAAAAACCGGCTCATTATACACTGATTTGGCTTACTGTAATAACTACAATTTTGTTTTTGCCTATAATCGGACTTTATTACAATATACCGCAGAGTTTTGGCATTCATCCAAGAACGGTGGCAATTATTGATACCGCTTTAGAATCTCCTTTTGCCCAGCTTAGTATGATTCCTCTTCTTACATTGATTGCAATTTATGCGCCCGAAGGAAAAAGGGCTACGTGGTTTGCTTTAATGGCTAGCCTTATGAATTTGGCTTTAACTGCCGGAGGATTATTTACAAAATATTTAAACGAAATATTTGTAGTAAGCCGCAGGGTTGTTGAAAACGGGCATCTTGTTATGCCTCAGGATTATAGTAATCTTGGAATTTTAATGATAATAGTTACGGTTTTGAATGTTACGGTTCCTATAGTTACGATTTACTATTTGATGGTGGTTAAAAAAAATTAACAATGTTTTCAAGATAAAATGCCAAACTATTGACTTGGTTATAAGAATTAGTTATAATACTCAAAAAATCTGAGTAAAGGGGTATAAAGTATGGCGATATTAATGTTGATTCTTATGAATATAGCCGTTATGGCTTCTATATATTTAACAATATTTTTAATTGAAGCAATTTTTGGCGTAAGACTGGATCAGGGAACAATAAGCGGGCTTTTAATTTTATCGTTTATTGTAGGATTCAGCGGGGCGTTGATTTCGCTTTTTATGTCCAAATGGCTTGCAAAAATGAGTGCGGGGGTGAGGGTAATTGAAGCTCCAAGCAATGAAGCCGAAGCCTGGCTTGTAAACACCGTGGCAAAACTTGCCAAAGAAGCCGGTATCGGAATGCCGGAAGTCGGCGTATTTGACGGACCGCCTAACGCATTTGCAACGGGATGGAACAGAAACAACGCACTTGTTGCCGTTTCGACAAGTTTGTTTGATTTAATGGATACGAATGAAATTGAAGGAGTTTTGGCGCATGAAATAAGCCATATCAAACACGGCGATATGATTACAATGACACTTCTTCAGGGTGTGTTGAACACATTTGTATTTTTCATATCAAGACTGATAGCAAATATAGCAGCCCCGAGGGATGAAGAGGGGAATGTTTCGCCTTTTGCATATATGGCGATTAGTTTTGTGCTTGAAATGCTTTTAAGTATATTTGCCACAATGCTTGCGATGTGGTTTAGCAGATACAGGGAATATAAAGCCGACGCAGGGGCCGTAAGACTTGACGGACCCGAAGGGATTTATTACGCTCTTGCAAAACTTGGACAGATTCCAAAAGAACAGGTAGCTCTTCCTAGTGATATGAAAGCATTTGGAATTGTCGGGTTTTTAGACCTTTTTAGCTCACACCCGCCGATTGAAAAAAGACTTGAAAACATTAAAAAAGTGGCAAGAGAATTGGGGTACAATATATAAGTTGTGAAGGAAAGAAAAAGTTGAAATTAAAAAAAAATTAAATTGAGAATGGAGAATTGAGAATGGAGAAAGCGGGGTCTCCGAAAAGTCGTAAGACTTTTTGGGATGCAGAGGGAGAATTGAAAATTAATGAATTTAAAGAATTTAAAGAAATAATTTTAAAAGCCGGGGATATTTTTAAAGAGGGGTTTTACTCTTCTAAAGAAATAACCCTTAAAGGCAAAAAAGATTTAGTAACGGAATATGATATAAAAATTGAAGAATTTTTGAAAAAAGAATTTGAAAAATTTGATTATTCAATTATAGCCGAAGAATCCGTCAAGGATGAATTTGGAAATTCCATAATAATAGACCCGATTGACGGGACTACCAATTTTGCCCATCAGATACCTCACTGTGCGATAAGTGTCGGCGTGTATGAAAACAAAAAACCGAAATATGCTTATGTTTATAATCCTGTTCTTAATGAATTTTATACTGCAATTAGAGGGGAAGGGGCATATAAAAACGATGTAAAAATTTATGTCAGCAGTAATGATTATTTTCAAAGGGCTTTGATAGGCACCGGATTTCCTTACTCAAGTGCCGATAATACGGAGGATTTGGATTTGGTTATAAAAAGACTTCACAACATACTTCCGAAATGTCAGGATATAAGAAGGCTTGGAAGTGCGGCACTTGATTTGTGCTATGTGGCGGAAGGAAAATATGAAGGTTTTTATGAAATAAATCTAAAATCCTGGGATGTAAGTGCGGGCATATTGATTGTTAAAGAAGCAGGAGGAGTGATTTCGAATGACAAAGGCATTGAATTTGATATGTTTAGCGATAAATGCATAGTTGCTTCAAACGGCTTAATTCACAGTAAATTGCTAAAACTCCTTAATTCTGATAAATAATATCCGCATCTTGCGGATATTTCGGATTAAAAAGAGAGCTGTTTATTTTTTTTACGGACTGATTTTTAAATTTTATTACCACTTTATTGCCGACATCATCAATATACCAGGCTTTTTGAAGGAATTTATCATATATAAAATTGACTTTTTTATTGTCTATTTGTGCGACATATACGTTGTTTTTTATTTTTTTTGCTCTTTTTACGGTGTCAAAAAGATTAAATTTAGTTTTTTTTGAAATAGTCACCTGCTCTAAATCCGGCTCATAAACATAAACTTTATCCTTAACCCAGATATATTTTTCATTCGGATACGTGTATTTCCAAAAAACATTTTTTGAATCGGTATAGATTTTGCCTTGATATGTGAGAGTTTTTCCTTGGGAATATATTTTTTGGGTAAAGTCTGCAGAAAAAAACTCTGGCAGATTCAAAGCAAACAGATTAGTAAAGAAAAATAATATTATAATTTTCCATTTTCCATTTTTCATTTTCCATTCCTATTATGAATTTATGTTATTATAACAAAAAACTTTGCAAAGGCTTTTTTGATGGTAAAACGCGTATTTAGAAAAATTTTCGGAACGAAAAACGACAGAGAACTTAAAAAATATTTTGCAAGAGTAAAAAATATAAACGCTCTTGAAGATAAATATTCCAAAATGAGTGATGAAGAAATACAAAAAGAGTTTAATAAAATAAAAAATCAGGTTTTAGAAGAGATAAAAAAAGGGGCGGACGAGCAGGAAATGTTAAATAAATATTTAAACGATGTATTTGCGATGGTCCGCGAAGCAGGAAAACGGGTGCTCGGAATGAGACATTTTGACGTTCAGCTTGTAGGTGGAATGGTGTTGCATGAAGGTAAAATCGCCGAAATGAAAACGGGTGAAGGTAAAACGCTTGTCGCTACACTGCCAGTTGTATTGAATGCGATTATAGGTAAAGGCGTTCATGTGGTAACGGTAAATGATTATCTTGCACAAAGGGACGCCGCAGAAATGGGCAGACTTTATGAATTTTTCGGATTTACCACCGGGTGTGTTGTAGGAGGTATGGAAGATTATGAGAGAAAAGAGGCTTATGCCAAAGATATAACATACGGCACTAATACCGAATTCGGGTTTGATTATCTCAGAGACAATATGGTTTTTGATATTAACGATAAAGTCCAAAGAGGACACTATTATGCAATAGTCGATGAAGTGGACAGTATTTTGATTGATGAAGCAAGAACCCCGCTTATTATATCCGGCCCTGCTAATAAAAGGGTTGAAGATTATGTAAGAGCCGACAAAGTCGCAAAAGAACTTGTTAAAGATAAACATTTTACCGTGGATGAAAAAGACAAAGTCGTACTTTTAACAGAAGAAGGGATCAAAGAGGCTGAAAAACTCTTTGGCGTTGACAATCTTTATACACCGGAAAATGCTATCCTTGCACACCATCTTGATCAGGCGCTAAAAGCCAATTATCTTTTCCAGGAAGGCAAAGATTATATCGTAAGAAAAGGCGAAGTGTTAATCGTTGATGAATTTACGGGAAGAATTGCCGAGGGCAGAAGATTCAGCGAAGGGCTCCATCAGGCTCTTGAAGCCAAAGAAGGTGTTGAAATTCAGGAAGAATCCCAGACTTTTGCGGAAACGACGTATCAGAACTATTTCAGGCTTTATAAAAAACTGGCCGGTATGACAGGTACCGCTCAGACTGAAGCAACAGAATTTATTGAAATTTACGGACTTGAAGTTATTTCAATTCCAACAAACAAGCCTGTAATAAGAAAAGACAAAAACGATTTGGTGTTCAAAACGGCGGAGGAAAAATTTGAAGCCGTGGTTAAAAAGATAAAAGAACTTCACAAAAAAGGACAACCGGTACTTGTGGGTACTACAAGTGTTGAAAAAAGCGAATATTTAAGCCGTCTTTTAAAAAAAGAAAAAATTCCGCATACCGTTCTTAATGCTAAAAACCATGAAAAAGAAGCGCAGATTATAGCCGAAGCCGGTAAAAGGGGAGCCGTAACGGTTGCTACAAATATGGCCGGTAGGGGAGTTGATATTAAAATAGACGATGATGTAAGAAAACTGGGCGGTCTTTACATTATAGGTACGGAAAGACATGAAAGCAGAAGAATTGACAACCAGCTAAGAGGGCGTTCCGGGCGTCAGGGTGACCCTGGGGAGAGTCAGTTTTATTTGTCTTTAGAGGATGATTTGCTGAGAATCTTTGGAAGTGATAGAATCAAAAACATTATGGACAGGCTCGGAATCGAAAGAGGAGAGCATATTGATTCCAAAATAGTCAGCCGTGCTATTGAAAATGCTCAAAAAAAAGTGGAAACCATGCATTTTGAAGCAAGAAAACACATTTTAAAATACGATGACGTTGCAAACGAACAGAGAAAAGTAATCTATGCTTTCCGCGACCAGCTTTTAAATCCTGATTTTGACATTGAAACAAAAATAAAAGAGATTAGAAAAGAATTTGTAGAATATATATTAAGTGAAGCCGATATATTCCCGCATTCATTGGAAGAGGATTTTGATCTTGAAAAACTGTTAGCCCAACTTAAGGAAAATACAAGTA
>Ga0256842_1001647_pt1 | contig 17500 bp, 39 predicted proteins | sample 4559240metaG_FD_185973 | JGI IMG/M metagenome (GOLD analysis project Ga0256842, IMG submission 185973) | Hydrothermal vent microbial communities from Guaymas Basin, Mexico - 4559-240 | ecosystem: Environmental > Aquatic > Marine > Hydrothermal vents | place: Mexico: Guaymas Basin | collected...
GCGTCTGGGTAAATGTAAACCGTGTGGTTCTTGTAGCGCCTGTAAAGCTCATCCGCCATCTCGAATGTATCATATAGGTCCGCTATCTCATCGACTGCATAAACCTTGTCTCTTTCCGTTACGCACACAACCGCACTCATTTTCTCAATATTGAAGTCCATTCCTATATGTAATATGTCCCCTTCCTGTATGGTTCTGTCTGTGGTGTTTTCCCTTCTGTCGAACTGCCTGAATACCGTTCCGCTTGTAAGGTTCACAAACTCCCCGTTTACATACGCCTCAACTAATTCTGGCGGGTAATTCTCGTATAGGGTCTGCACAAAGTCCTCTGGAAGGAAAGGGTTGTCGGTTGTTCTTGCTTTTATAATGCGCTTTTTTTCGGATTTTTTCTTAACAAAGAAGTCATACATAAATTCAAAGCCCTCTGGCGTTGTGGTGAAAAAGAACTGCCTTACGTTTCCGCTTCTTATACGCCCTATTAGTTTGGTAACCGCCTTCTCGGCGACTGGCTTTTTGATAGTGTCAACCTCATCAGCGCCTATCCAAGCTGCGTTTACCCCTATGTGCCTCTGCCAGTTCTCCATCGCCCTTAGCATAACAAGACTATCCCCCTCTGGAAAATGCAGCACATAGTTGTAGTTTGGAGTTTTACGGAGTGTATATGGAATTTGCAGGTCTTCGAGCGCTGTCTCAAAGTCTGGGATGAGTATGTCGTGCAGTAGGGGGATAGTCGGTTCGTAAAGTAGTCCCGTGTAGCCCTGATTGAGGTATGCCATATAGATAGCCTTTCTGCACAGAGTGTAGGTCTTTCCGCTTCCAAATCCTGCAATCAAGGCTAAAAAGAAATGCTCCGTATCTTCTATGAATTCATACTGATAGTGGAGAAGCTCCTTATCCATCTTTCTTCTTTACAAAATTTATGTTGATTTCTTTTGGCTTTTTAGGGTCTGCGTCGTGGTCTCTCCAGCCTAATTTGGACTTAGCAAAGAATATGGCGAATGTTGAGTTTACCTTTCCCATTAAAGCCCTCTCTATCAGGTCGGCTTCGGCTTTTCTCCTGAACCTTCTTACAACGTCCTTGTAGTCGTCGTTCTTTTCGTAGCTTCTAAGGGTCTCGTCTGATATGTCCGCAAAAGCGCAAAACCCGCTGACCGTGATAGGTATATCCTTCTGTTCGCAGCGTTTAAGGTATTTTTCCATAACCTTTGCGAACTCGTCAGGCTTGATTTTAAAGGGTCTACCCACGTCTCTTCCTTGCTAATTTTTTAAAGAACATCGCAAGCCTTGCCCTTCTTTGAGTAGTTTTGTCGGGAGATTTTAATCCTTCTTTTATGCACCCTTTGGTTACTCCCTTATATCCCTTTGACTTGCAGTAGCGGGTAAACGCTTTAGGGTGTTTAATTGCTTTTTGTATCCATTTTTCCATCAGCTCTCCTTTATCGTTACTACTATTTTATCATTTTTTCCAACTCCAGCGTCTATGAATGAAATGCCGCTTATATAGGTGTTGCTGTCATCTTCTATCAATCCTTTGCTGACTAATGTGTCGTGAAAGAACTTTGCAACTACTACAAGGTTGTCTAAATCATATCTTCTTTTAGTTGATTTATGTATTTCGTATGTTATTTGAATAGGAGTGGAGAGCTGCTGTTTAGGAAGCTGGTATCCTACTATTTTCTCAAATTCGTGCTTTATCTTGTTGCTTAGATGATAGTGCCAGTTCCTGTAGTTGTTTAAGGTCAGGGAGTAGGACCTTTTCCCCAACCAAATCCTGAGAGGGAGTTCTATTCTCATAGGAGTTTTACTTTTTTGTGCTCATAAGTATCTACTCCTAACATTAATTTATTAGTAACATAGACATTCTTTTCCTCGAATTCTCCTACAAAATCCCCGTTACTGAATATCTGACCAACTTTTCCATAACCAAGACTTGCATTATAGATAGGGTCACCTTCTTTGTAGCCCTTCCTTCCTGACTTTAACTTCTCTACTTCTTTGTAAATATCAAAGTCTATATATTTAAGCCTATGTTCTAAGTCATATCCTTGCTGATAGAGTAGCCAGTTCTTCCTTGCAATCTTCTTTAACCTTTTATCACTTTTATCAACTCTTCCTTCTTTACCTTTAAGTTTCTCATTGAAATACTTTGCAAGCTTAGCTACTGACCAGTTGTTCCTTACCAACACATACCTATAAAGTTCAAATCCTGAAAGTTCTTTCCCATCTATCTTCATAACATCCCCTTCTCTTTCCTAAAGGAAATTTCCTTCGGAAAGGTTTTACTCGCTCCGCTCGTAGTGTTCGCCTGCGGCGAATAGCTTCGCTAAAGCTAATTATATCATAAATATCAATTTTGTCAAGTCCTTTTGTAAAATCTCTTAATTAACCGCTTATATAGGGTATTCTTGTAACTTTTCATTCTCATAAACCATCTCTGTCGTTTAGTAGTCAATTTCTCTCCAATCAAAAGGTTTAATGTTGTTGTTTAGCAGTTGTTCCCTTAGCCAGCTTATATGGTGCTGTAAATCCTCCATAGGAGCTTTATCAAAGTGGCACTTATTGATGTTGTTCTGAGTGATAGAATTGCGTGTAGGAAGCTCTGTGTCCATTATTTTGAGTAGATACCTGCACATATCCCTTATCTGTTTCTTTGTTTTAAATGTGTGGTAGTTTTCGCTTACATACTTGTAGATATCCCCTCTCCATTTGTGAGAACCCAAGTCTATCTCTATTTCACCAGCGTCTATTAATTGATTAACGAGCTTCTGGTAGTATCTTATCTGACTGAGGCTTCGTAGTCTCTCCAATTCTGTCTCCCTATCTCTTCTATCTCTCTTCTGTCCTTTGGAATGTTAGAGTAGCTCCCGTGATGTATTTGATAATGGCAGTCCCTGCATATAGCCACTATGTATCTGTCATCACGTTTAGCGCCGAAGTATCCATAGTAAGCGTGATGGACGTCCTGACTTAAATTGCTTTCGCATACCTGACAGTAGGGATACATACTGAACAGCCAATCGCAGTATGCTTTGTATTCTAACCTATTTATTTTTTTTGAAGCCAAGCAACTCCTCCTTGTATCTGCTTATTAGTCTGTCATTATCGTTAATCGTTATACGCATTCCACAGCATATAGCGGGTATTTCATTCAGATTTTCGCTTTCATATAGCGTCAGGCACTTTGTGCAATGTGCGGTGTATCTTTTCTTTTTGGTTTCTTTCTTTTTTGCCATCTGTTTGTATGCTCCATTACTCTTAGTATATACTTTTCGTTTCTTTCTATTAGCTCGGTCAGTTTTCCGTCTATTTCGTCTCTTTCTACTGGCAGTCTGTATCTCATAGTGTTTTTCATTAGCTTTGTTCCGAATTTCAAGAACCAGTAAAGCCTCTTTGGTATAGCATAGTCGTATATGTCGTCGTCCTCAAACCCTCTCCACATTCCGTTGTGGATAAACGTAAGCCAGCTTTTATAGTCCTTGTCAGTCTTTTCCGCCATATAAATTGCTAACTTGTTTTCGCTAATTCCATACATATAAGTCAGTCCGTAGTAAATAGTGTGAGCGTCTTGGAACATTTTTATCTTTGCGGTTCTTGCCTCTATCAGGTATCCTTCATTTATATAGAGCTCGCCTTTCTCTTTTTTTATCCAACTCGGTTTTTTAGTTGAGTTTATTACTTGAATTGTGTTTCTTCTTATTCCATATTTGTCGCAAAAATCAGTTAAACTCATCCACATTCAGCCTCCTCAAAATCTTTTTCGCTCACGTATTCCTTCTTGTCGATTAGGTTCTTGTATATATATTCCCTTGCCACTTCCTCATTTAAACAGTGTGCGATAGTCTTTCCATAGTGTTTAACCTTTGTCCAACCGCTTTTTCTTGTTTCGATAGCTATTGTTTTGTCTCTTGTAAACAATTTAATCATTTTTTCTCCTTTTTCCATTCACCATCAACCAGTGTCCAGCCTCTTTTAATTCTGTTCTTATATGTCTCAAACGTATTAAAGGCTTTCTCGATTTTTTTGTCAATGTAGAATTTACTTGCACCCTCGTATCTTTTCTTTACATAATCGATTATCGCTTTTTCCTGCTCTAATTCGTCTTTATCTATTATTTGCACTACTAAGTCGAAAAATCTCATCTTGCCTTCCTTTTTGAGTAGTTTACTACTACTTTTCTTACAAACTTAGAAAGCTTTTTCTCATCCATAACAAACATCGCTCTCTTTACAAGCTCCAGCTCTTCCTGCGAAAGTCTTATTACTCCGACTGGATATCTTTTCTTTTTTTCTGGCAGTTTTTTTCTTCCCATAATTCCTCCTTTTTCATTATTATATTATATATAAAAAGATATCGCAATAAATTTATAAAGAGTATCTCTTTTTAAGAATTAATTAAGCTGATGTGTTATACAATTACATTGTAGAGGTTGTTATACAACCTCTTTGGCGAGGGCAGCTCTAAGCCCGACCCTCAGACCGCTCGGAGAGACGAGCCACCCGAAAGGGTGACCAGCCCTTGAGCAAGGCTGGCGGCAAAGGGTGTCCACTCGTGAGCTGGACTTTGGCTTGGGAAGCCTAAGCAATAAAACCCACACTCTATGTGAGCCTATTTTGTAGGTTGACATAGGGTGCACCCCTACGCTCCTATGTGCGATAACATAGGTTGCCGAACTCGCCGTTGGGAGGGAGGCGTAAAAACACAAAGAAGCCTAACCCGCTTTATAGCGGTATGGTGAGCGGTCAACGGCGTGCGTGGACGAAGCAAATAAGCCACGGACGACACGGAGTTGAGATAGACGGCTCTCCAGCCGAAAGGCAAACAAAGCCTCTGCGGAGTAGGGCAATGCCTGAAAGCAGACCGCATAAGCCGTAACACTTCTCGGGCTCTGTTACGGTCGGTGTTGATAGGACTTGCTGTCCCGAGGCACGTCGGAATGCAGGAGGCGAGTGACCACTACCGCCCTTACCTGCTACGTATTGGGGATGGAAAGTGTGGTCGGCGACCCATCGCCGTAAGCAACCAAAGGCGGTGCAAATGGGCGTGTCGGGCTTACACGTTAGCGGGAGCGAACCCAATCGCTTCCGCATAGCGATTTTTAATTGTTTTTTATAAGGGGCGTCTTCTTTTTTTCTCCGTTTCTCTTTTTTTCCCTCCTTCCTCTTCCCTTCCTTCCCGCCCTTTATAAAAGATAATATTAAGGAGCAAAAGATGAAAGTTTATGTTTTTAAAATTGCAGATGAAAAAACAGAGGAAGTGATTGTAAAACAACTTCCTCTATGGACTGAAGAGGAACTAAGAGGGGCTATGGACGAATGGTCTAAAGCCCCTTGGTGGATTAGTTGGGTTGTGTTTGAGGGGGACACTATCAACGGTGTCCCTGTTGAAAAATCCGACGAGGTTTTTCTTATCGGAGAGACAAAAGAGGAGGTAGAAAATGACTAAATTCATAAATCTTACACCGCACGATATAACAGTCGTTGCGGACGGGAGGGAAATGAAGATACCTGCCAGCGGGCAGGTTGCGAGAGTTGCCACTACTGAGAAAGTGGTTGGCGAGATAGATGGTATCCCAATTATTAAAAGGGAGTTTGGCGAGATTGAAAATCTCCCAGCTCCGACTGGCGGGACGGTATTTATAGTTTCATCTCTTGTATTAAGTGCGGTGAAAAACCGCACAGATGTGGTTGCGCCTGACACTGGTGCGACTGCGGTTAGGGACGACAAGGGGCAAATAGTTGCGGTCACGAGATTTGTGACCGCCTAATTTTCTTATCATTTTTTTTTTATATTCTTTTCCTATTTTTTTATATTTTAGTATTCAAAAGCGACAATTATTGTCGCTAAAAAAACTTTTGGAGGTGCAAAATGGATTTTGTAAGCTACGATAGCGACAAATACGGAGTTATATGGTTGGAGGAAGTAGAGCCTAAAAAATATAAATTCATAAGCGGAACAAGCTATGAACCTCAAGATGAGGAGGCAAATGTGAAGCTACTAAGGGACATCAGAGACGAACTGAGAGAGGAAGGTATTGAAATGGACTTTTGGTTCGACGAGAGCGAGAGGGCTGATGATGTCTGGATAATCGAAACAAACAAGGAGATATGATGAGAATTGAAAAAGTAAAACAAGGCGTAGATGTTATTAAATGGGCAAAGAACAACCCTAACCCTTTTAGCAAGGCTGTTGGATATAAAAAGCTATCTGATTTATATGGAATAATGGAAATCGAAATTAGACCAGACGATACTAAATATAAATCGCTTTGGTTTAATCTTGACGGTATTAATTACAGGGTCCTTGATTATAAAGATGAGCCTATTGGCGAAATAATTAAACAGATAAAGGAGTTAAAATGATAGAGTGGGATAACGATTTGGCAGCAGAGCGTGAACTATTGTTGTTGCAATACAGAGAAAACCGAACGGTGTTAGCAAAGGTTATTAATCTATTAGACGCCATAGGTGACAATAAGGTAAGACTGCTTGACAATGCCTCTTTGTTGGATAGATACATAAAAACCTATCATCCAGATATTGTAAGCATAGGAGACTATGCAAGGGCGAGAGAAGATAGAAAAGTTCCAGCGTTGGAGACTATCTTGCGTAGCATTAGAAAAGCACGTGAGATAGTTCCAGCGTGGAGACGTCCTTTGCATAAGATAGAGGCTGGCAAGCAGCACGTCAAGCAAGAAGCGAAATTAAGGAGCGTGAGATGATAAAGGAAAAGTTTAACGAATTTGAAATAAACGGGATTAAATTCCATTATGACGGAGAGTATCTCGTAGGTGTTAAAAATGGGTTTATTTTAATTAATCCACTTGAAATACCTTTTACCGAGATAATGGATGGAGATGTAGTCATTTTAGCAGATGACGAGGATATGAGACAAAGAGCCTTTGAATGGCTCGAAAAAACAGTAAAGGAGAAAATCAATGAAAACAAGCAATTCAATTGAGAATATCAGTAAAGCACTGGTAGCAACGCAGAAGGAAATAAAAGACGTTGCCAAGACCGAAAAAGGTTTTGGCTACAAATATGCTCCTTTAGACCAAGTGCTAAAAATGGCGAGACCTATTCTAACTAAACACGGACTGAGTGTTATTCAGTCTCAGACCATCAAAGAAGGCGAGGTTGAGGTGGTTACAAGAATTATCCACCAGTCGGGAGAGTGGATAGAGGTAACCGCCTCAGCTCCTTTTGAGAAACTAAAAGGGATGAACGCTTATCAGAGCGCAGGTAGTGCAATTACCTATCTCAGGAGATATTCCCTTAGCGCAGCACTGGGAATAAGCAGCGACGAGGATACGGACGCAGCGGGAGAGGCTGAAACTATCGGCGAGGAGCAGGTGCTGGAGTTAGAGGAGCTGATTACCAAAACCCGCTCCGATAAAGAGAAACTGCTTCAATTCTTTAAAGTCAAAAGACTTGAGGAACTGAACGAGGAACAATACAAAAAAGCAAAACTTATTCTTGAAAGGAGATTAGGTGGAAATTGAAAAAGAATGGTTCGAGATGAAAGTTGAGGAGGCTGTTAAAAGGTCTCCTCTAAGCGATAGAGAGAAGTTTGAAATATTTGTAAGGGTTTTGGGTGTTCCTTATGGGAAAGAGCTTATAAGGGCTTTTGAGCGCATTAAAAACGACTATTCAGTTAAAGTTTCTAATTATAAAGATATAGAAAAAGCAATAAAGGAGTTTTGGGATGAAAATACTTGAATTACATCAGGGAACGGATGAATGGCTAAAGAGCAGGAAGGAGAGTTTTAACGCCTCAGAAACTCCAGCGCTATTTGAGTTAAGCCCGTGGATACCTCGTAATCCTTTGGAATTGGCTCATTTAAAATACGGGGATTTGGCTGTCCCGCAGACATTCAGAATGAGCGAAGGGATTAGGAACGAGGAATGGATAAGGGAGTATGTTGAGGAAAAAACTCAAATCGCTTTCGAGCCTCTGGTCGGCGTATGGGAGCAGGATGAGAGGTTCAGAGCGAGCTTTGACGGGGTTAGTTTCGGGCTGGATGTGATACTTGAGATTAAATATTCGGAAAAAACTTTTAACACAGATGAGATACCTCAAAACTACTACTATCAAATCCAGCACCAGCTGCTGGTTAGTGGGGCGGACAAGTGTCTGTTTGCGGTTGCCGACCCTAATACCAAAGAGGTCAGAATTGAGGAGGTATATCCGAACAAAGACATCCAGTCTGCAATAGTAGCCAAATGGGAGTGGTTTGTTGAAAAGTTCAAAGATAAAGAGCTCCCGCCATTAGAGCAAGTCAGAGAAGACGATGAGTGGAAGCAGGCGGTAGAGGAATACAAAATCGCAGAGAGGCTGCTGAAAGAGGCTCAGGAGGCTTTGCAGCTAAAGAAACAGCGCTTAATTGAACTATCAGGCGGAGTAAAAACAAGAGGCGCTGGAGCGCTGGTATATCCAGTAGTCAGAAAGAGCGTGAGCTATTCTCAGGTTGTCAAAGACTTGGGAGTTAAAGTGGACGAGAAATATGTAAAAGAAAATGTTAGCTGGAGGATTAATTATGAATAAGGTTATTTTACTTGGGAACTTAACTAAAGGTATAGAAGTTGTTTACAAGAACGAAAAAGCTATCGGCAAAACGTCGATAGCGGTTAATAGAAAGTTTGGTGATAAAGAAGAGGTTTTATTTATAGACCTCGTAATGTTTGGAAAAACAGCCGAATTTGCCGATAAATATTTAGGCAGAGGCTCTAAAATATTGATTGAGGGCAGACTGAGGTTCGACCAGTGGGTTGATGGCGGCGGAATTAAGCATTCTAAGCACTCGGTAATAGTCGATAAGATTGAGTTGTGTGGCGGGGTTAAAAAAGAACAGAAAGAATTGGCAAATAATGAGACTTCAGCGGTCAGAGAACTACCTGAAGATATTGATGAAGAGAACATACCTTTTTAGGAGTAAATTATGAGAAAGCTAATATTAGCTGCATTATTGGCAGTGGGATTGATGGCGGAATGTGTTGAGGTATATATGGATGGATTAAAGGAAGTGATAATAGCAAACGAGTATATCAAAGAGAAAAGATACTTTAAGGGCTGCGAGCATATGAGAAGGGCTGTTATCTATATAAAACTATCCGCTATCGAATGCGACGGAGTGTTGAAGGAACAAGCCGAAAAGGCTTTGGCAGATGGCGTAAAGGCGGTTGAATACTGCGACAAACTTGGTTTTTAGGAGGGGATATGAAAGAGTTGGTAGCACTGAGGATTGAACCAGAACTGGCTAAACTCGTAAGAGAGATAGCTAAAAAGAAAAAGAAAAGTTTTAGCGAAGTTGTGAGAGAATATATAAAAAAGGAGGCTAAGCGTGAGGCTAAAAAGCTTTCTATTAAATGAGAACAAACTGGGGTTCATAACGGACAAGGAGTTGCCGAAGCTTATTCACTGCATTGAGAAAATTACCCAAAACAAAATTAAGTTTCTGTATGTCAGAAACGGGGTCGTGTTTGATGAGGAGCAGAATGAGTGGAGGCTAAATGATTTGATGTGGAAATGTAAGCACGAGGTGTAGGATGTTTAGTATCAACGAAATATACGGGGTTGATTTCAGGGAATTCTGCAGACAGACATATACAACTCCAGACCTTTATATCGCAGCGATAGAGGCTGAGATTGAGATGTTGTCCAAAAACTACGACAAACAGAGGGCTTTGTTTGAGGAGATGTTAATCACGGATGAAAGAGCCGACAGACAGGAGCAACTGTTGCTGGAAATACAAAAAAGGCTCAAAAAGAAAAAATCCAAACTAAAAAAATACAAAAGGTATAAAAGTGAAGCATAAGTTCACCAAAGGCGAGTTTATAGGGGATAGCTATCTTAAATATATTTGTGAGGCTGGATATCGTGGCAAACAGAGATACGTTTCGGTTTACTGCGATATATGTGGGGGTATCAGTATTAAAAGGCTTTATAAAATTCTGAGCGGGGAGATAAAAACCTGCGGTTGCAAACAGCGTCAAATGTTGGAGAGCGGAACTTTGAGCAAATATTCGCTGATGGCGAGAAAAAAAAGAGCTTGGCTGCAAAAAGGGGGATGGGAATGGAAAAAAGGAATATGTATTACTCTTAGATATGACCAGCTGGATTTGATATCCATTGACGAGTTTACAAAAAAAATAGCGGAGTTTCTCTATGACCAGAAAAGAAATATACAAAATAACGGGGAAAGAGATAGCGGGAGTGCTGAGGGTTCTCCCGATAGTTCCGAAAAAAGTTGACAGAGCCCATACGGTGTATGATGATGCTGAGCTGTTAAGAGCGTTAAAAGAGGCTTACAAGAATACAAGAAAAGGCTCTAAAAGGGGAGAGCTTATCCTGAAACTAATAAAACATCTTGAAGGGAGCTAAAATGAAAGTGTTAAAAGAAAGAGGAAAAAGATATGGAGATTTCAAAACTCAGGCAGAGATAAGCCAAAAACTAAAACAGATTATATTCGAACATAATCCCGACATACAGAAAATTCCCTATCTTGCAGAAGGGGTTGAGATGATTTGCCATAAATTGGCAAGATTAGCTAATGGTGATGAAAAGTATGTTGAAAATTTTATCGATATAGCTGGTTACTCAACTTTAGTTGCTAATTTATTACAAAAAGAAGAAGGAGCTACCGATAGTGTAGTCAGATACAAAAAAGTCATCAACGGAGAATGGGTATTTGAAGGAGAATGAGATGAATAGTTGTTAATCCTCTTTTTATTAAACATTATGGTGATGATTATGAAAAAGTAGAACTTATCAAATGCAATGATTTAAAAGATTTTCAACTTAAAAGGAGATAATATGAAACACATTGAAAATTATTTTAAAAATGCAGAAAGAGGGGATAAGGTTGTTGATATTATTTTAGATAAAGAGGGAGTGATAGAAGATACAGAATATCTCACAAAATATCCAATAAAAGTAGTATTTAACGATACAAGCAATAAATATTACACGATTGATGGAAGAGAAAATATAAATGATAAAACACAAAGATTGTTTTATAGAGGCTATGAGCCTAAAATTGAAATTCCAGAACCACCAAAGAGAAAGTTTGAATTTACAAAAAATATGTATCAATATGAAGAAGGAATTAATATAGGCGAAGAAGTTATAGGAGAGGAATCTCCATATGTCATAGCTGTAAGTAATGTTGAAAAATCAATTTATATAGATGAGGAGGATTTAAAATATGGCAGATACAGAAAAACAAAAGAAAGTGCAGAGCAGGCATTGAGTCTTCAGACAAGAGTTATGAGATTACACGCTTTAGCTGAACAATTAGGCGGATTAAAGGAATGGAAAAAAGGAGAAGAAAATTACTATATTTACAAGGAACATAATAAGAATTGGATATATGATTATACAACAAAACATTATTTCCCAGAAACAGTCTATATGACAAAAAAGTGTGCAGAGAAAATCTGCGAGATGTTAAATAATGGTGAGTTTAGCTTGGAGGTTGGAGATGAATAGAGAAATAATAAAAAAATACAAAGAAGCATTTGATTGGTGGCTGGAAGGTGGTAAGGTATGGTTGAGATATAAAGACGATAAAGAGTGGAAATTAACAGATATGCCATATTTTAATGAAGGTTTTATCTATATTCCTGATGACGGATACGCTGAATTACGAAAAGCTTGGTATGACGGGGGAAAACTACAATATTATCATCCTGTTTTTGAAAATTGGAGAGATTATAATAAGCAAGAGATACCTGATTTTAAAACTTCTCTATTTGACTGGAGAATAAAACCAGATGAATGGTATGAAGAGCTTGATGGGACAATAGAAAATGGGGTGATTTGCTGGGTATGGGATGATGATAAGAAAAATAAAGTAATTCATATGGTAATAGAATATAAAGAAAGTGCGTATCCATTTATTACAATAGATTGTGCTATGAGAGAACTTATTGTAAATGCTTGGAGATATGCTGAACCTATTAAATGCAGTGATTTAAAAGAATTTCAAAAGGATGAATGACAAATGATGACAATTGAAAGATTGAAACAATTGCTCAATATTGACGAGAATAATAATTCATATGATGAAGTGCTTGGCGAAATAATTAACAGTAGTTATTTAATTATTGAAAATTACATTGGCAGGAAAATTTCAGCTGATACATATATTGAACACCATTACGGAACAAACAGTAGAAAAATGGTATTAGATGAATATCCTGTGCTTGGATTGGTTTATGTCAAAGATGAAACAGGGAATGATATTGCAGATAAGGTGACAATCTATAAAAGAGATATTGGGCTTTTATTGAAAACTGATTTTTGGTATGCTGATGTAAAGTATGAAATCAAATACAAGGCTGGATATGAAATCATGCCAAAAGGGATAAGATATGCACAAAAACTCATATGTTTACAAATGTTTGGAAGTTTGGATAAAGGCACTTCAATTGTTTCACCCGATGGCGCAATTAATTACAATATAAAATCAATACCAAAACAGGCATTTGAAGTATTGGAAACATATAAAAAGAAATAAATTTTCTAATACACATTGAGAAGACAAATAAACACTAAAAGGAGATAAAAATGTATGAAATTTTAGGATTAATATACATCGGCGAAGAGGAACCAAATGACTGACGAAACTATATTCTCAATAAATTGTTTATTTCTCCCGTTCGATTAGTTTAGCTATGTCTTTACATCTGCTTCCTACCTGCCTACACCATTTGGAGCTTTGAGCCTCATAAGAGGCTTTGCTCCAATCTTTATTCTTAATCGCAGCTATCATTTTCTTGAAAGTTAAAAATCTCGTTTTGCCTAAGTTAAACATCATATCTATTAGAGCTAACTTTACATTATCAGGGTATGAGTAGAAGTCTTTGAAGATGTCCATCAAGTCAAATATAGCGTTGTAGATGTCGTTTTCTAAGAGAAACTCGGCTTCTTTTTTAGTTATACCTTTGTCCTCTAAGTTGCGTCCATAGCCTATTGTCAGTTTACCTACGCTGTCTTTATAAGGAAACTGCTCGTATCCTTCGTGTTTTTTAATCAGCTTCATTGCCTCATCTATCAAAACGCCACCTTTTTAATAAAATTAATTATGCCTGTTTCCTGTAAAGCTATAAAGCTGATAAAACCTATCAGCCACCATTTGATGGAATTCACTGTTGTTGTTATGCTCTCTAATACATTTACAACTTCTCTCATCTGTCCTTTTATAACTTTCATTTCTTCTCTATGTTCTTTTCTCATCTCCTTTACTTGGTCAGAAAGAACACTGTGATTAGTTTCAAGCTTTATCAATCTTTCTTCAAAATTATTCATCTTTTACTCCGAGCTTTTCTTTCAATCGCCTCAGTTTTTCTTTTTCAGTAGGTTGAAAAAATTTTATTATAGCTTTGATTATTATTTTTATTGCCATTATCTTTTTATTGCGTTCCATATTTTCACCAAATGACCTATCACATTAAACACGCTTACCGAGCCTTTCACATCTATCTTCTCCCTTGCAGCTATCCTTCCATATACTACAAGCATAGAAGATACAATCATTCCAGCGTCTGCTAAATATTGAGCTAACTGATTAATATCATCTTCTCGGATATCCGCCCCATAATAAGATTTTATAAAATAAACTATTAATCCTAACACAGCCCCCCAAAATGTTTTGGAAGTCCAAATTGTTTTCATAATGCACCTTTTAGTGATTTAACATACAGATAGGCTAATTCATTAAGAATATTCAGCAAAGACTGAGAAGTGATATTGCCCAGCACTTTTAGTTTTTCTTTCACCCTTCTTGCTTTCTCTTCTCCGCTGATATCCATATCCCATAAATCCTCTACCATAGCTCTTGTAGTATCCCAAATTTGTTCATCTACAACTAATTTTACCAACCCCTCAATTAGAACCCTAATTGCCATTGCTTTAAACTGCATTACAGCTCCTTTACATTTAAGATTATTTCGCTTTCGTATTTATTGCCATTTGAAGTTTCTATTGTATAAGTAAGTTTAATTTTATCTCCATCTTCTCCATTTGCTACCGTGCATAAAATTTTATTACCATCTTTTGTTATTGACGAAACTATACCCGATTTGTCAGCTGTTACATTGTAATTATTAATAGTTTCCCCTTCCTCAAGCCAGTTTGTAAAATCTATCCCTACTCCGTTTATTATCTCATTTGGCTGTTTTTCGAAATAAAACATTACATCTCCTTAACGATTATTATACAAAAATTTTCTATTTGGAAGTTTGAATACTTTAGGTCTTGTTTCGGTTTCAAACACTTTATCTCTGTCTGCAACCTCAAAACATTTAATACGAGGTTTAAGTATTTTTAATTTATTCAGTCTGTCAGCTAATTTAAATAATTTACTCACAATAGGGTGGTCTATACATTTCAACTGAGTGTCGTGATAGTAAACTAATAAAGTCTTGCCTATAACTTCCGTGTCTTGATTTAGGTCAATTTTTGTAGATACATTAGCTTTTAAATCTGCTCTGTTCAATATTTCAGTAGTCACTCTTGCATAGCTGTCAAAATATTCTTCAATGCTGAATTTAGCTACTGTTTTAGTATCCTGTGTTTTTTCAAATAGCGACGATACTTGAGCGTAGCTGTTAAACAGCTTGTTTAGCTGAGTAGTTATACTGAGCGATGTATCGTGAATAGTTGTTCTTTTTGTTTTCACCAAAACAAAAATATCGGCTAAATTTTCATACAGATTAGATATAAAGGCTTTGCTGTCTATTAATTTAGCAATAGAAGTAGTGATTTCAGCTTTCATATCGTGATATGTTTCAATAACAGGCAACGATACTTGAACTTTTGTATCGTGGAACTGTTCAATTAAACTGTTTAAGTCGATTAGCGTATCGAATGTTTCGTCTATGGTTGTTAAGATTGTAGTTTCACTATCCTGAGATATATCTACACTTGTAGATATTGTTGCAAGAGTATCGGTTATTTCAGTAATTAGCGTAGCAATCCGAGTGGTTGTATCGTGTATGTTCTCAATTGCTGTTAAGACCAAATCTTGTGTATCGTGAGTGACTGATTTAAAATAAGATATAATTGATTTTGTATCGGATAAATTCTCGTAAGCTGAGCTGATAGCTGAATGAGTATCTTGTAAAGTTTCGATAGTGTTTTTAACAGCCGCCAAAGTGTCGTGAAATTGTGTATAAAGAACTTGAGCAGATACTTGAACTTCCGTATCGTGTATGTTTGTTATTAAAGAAGAAATTTGACTGTTTGTATCATTTATTACATCTATCAATGTGGTTACATCTGTCTTGCTATCGTGTAATTGAGCTAAAAGATTTGTTACTGATGTATATGTATCGAGGATTGACTGAATAGATGTTTTTACTGTCGAATAGGTATCGTGTATAGCTGATGTTATTATTGAAATATTTGCTTGAGTATCTTGTAGATTTGAGATTAAATTAGCTATAGCTGAATTAGTATCGTGAAGCTGTGTTAAGTTTGTTAAAATTGAAGCCGATGTATCGCTTATTGACGAAACTAATATTTTAGTGATTTCTTTGGTGTCCTGATTTATAGAATATTGACTGCTTATTGCCGATTTAGTGTCTTGTATATTTGAAATAGTTGTTATTATCTTTGCTGATGTGTCGTGCGTCTGCGTGTAAGAAGCTCCGCCAACTGTATAATAAATTTTAAAGCTGACACAATCTATTACCACATCTGATGTTTGACTTGAATTATTCACAACATTGTATTTGAGATATAAATCAATATCTTGAACATTGTCAGGTGTGATAGTTAAGCCCCAAGTGTCTGTCGGACTTCCTATTGTCCTGTCTTCATAACTCTCAGGCAACTGATGATTTGTATCAGCTTTATTGCCTGAAAAATCAGAACCATCATACAATTTGAAAACATCTTCATACACAACCTGTCCACTTGTGTATGTTCTTTGTCTTATAATGGCTTCAATTCCATTTATTTCTGCTGTATCAGGCACGCAGACATTTTGAGGCTCAAACACAGCATAATAAGTTTTTCCATTTTCTTTGTATATATTCATATCTTGTATGTAAATACTATTATCACAGCTTAAACTGCTTGAACTATACCAGCTAAACTTTTCGTCCCCGTCTAATGTAGCACCTCCTGTATATTCCCCTTGTGCATTTAATACATTGTCACCTTGTTGGGAAACACAAGTAGAAGTGTCAGCAATAGAAGTAACATTTGTCTTTACTACTGCTTTTGTATCGTGAACAACAGTTATTCCATTTTCAGAATAAGTTATTTGGATAGCCACATAGTCAATGTAGGCTGTTGAAGCTCCGCCTGAAGAATAGCTTTGTATTGAAATGCCAAAATCTGTTGAATTCACATCAGCAGGGGTCAGATTTAGCCCCCAAGTATCAGCAGTTCCGCCGTAATTTCTCGTAGTATCAGATGTCGGGTAGCTGTCAGATATAGCTTTGTTATCTCCGCTTCTACTTCCATTTACTAAAAGCTGAATAGTTTGGTCGCTTGTAGTGTCAGCTGTATCTGATTTCAATTCAATTTGAACTTCAATCCCTTGAATTGTGGCTGTGGAAGGTATCGAAAATCCAAAATTTGTAGCATTGAGATAGTCTGAAGCTTCGTTTTTTGCAATTGAACAAGCAGCATATTGGTCGTCACTTGTTGTGATATTGCTTAGATTACCCCAAGCATTCCCATCACCAAATGCTTCATTGTTCTGTGTTTGGGAGGTTTTCCAAGCAGTTACGCTCATATTTTGCCTTTGGCTATTGCGAGTTTGCCCTTATCCACAATAAATTTTTTCCACCATTTTTTCTTTGTTGGAGATATTTTTTGGTAGCTTTTGTAAAGAATTACTGCCTCATTCCTTACATAAGCCCCCATCATTCTTGCAACCTGTTCATCTAAATCTAAATTTGTAATATTAAACCTTGCCCAAGCTTTTGGGAAGTTTTTATCTTTATACCCAGCTTTGATGATTTCATAAACATTTTCAGCCTCTAAACTTTCAACCCAATCTAATGCCTCTTCACAGGCATTGGCTTCTTTCAGTATTTGAATAAAATCTTGTTTTGAAGTGGAAAGGGTAACCATCTACCCTCTCCTTATGCTGGATTTTCTGTTGCAGTGATTTTCACATCGGCTTGAGTGTAATTACCCGTAGCAACCGTTCCGTCATTATTTACAACCGCTTTCAAATAAACAGGAGTAGTTTGGTCGCCACTTGTAGCGTCCATATCCGCTGGATTTATACTGTCAGCCCAAGTCGAGTTGTCCAAAGACAGTTTCCAATCTATTCCTGTTTCCTCGTTCTGAGTTGTAACGGTTATTCCTGTATAGTTGTAGTCAGTTGCTACGAGATAAGCAGTAACTACATTTGTGTCAGAAGTTCCGCCTGAGTTATCTAAAGTTACAGAAACTGTGACGGGGTCGCTTCCATCGCCTTCTGAATAATAATCGTATGGAGATGTGTTATTTTTAGCTAATTTCAAACTCATTTATATCTC
>Ga0256842_1001648_pt1 | contig 17496 bp, 13 predicted proteins | sample 4559240metaG_FD_185973 | JGI IMG/M metagenome (GOLD analysis project Ga0256842, IMG submission 185973) | Hydrothermal vent microbial communities from Guaymas Basin, Mexico - 4559-240 | ecosystem: Environmental > Aquatic > Marine > Hydrothermal vents | place: Mexico: Guaymas Basin | collected...
AATTGGTCTTTGTCGTACTGAGCACATGTTTTTTGAAGGCGAAAAAATTGTTGCAATGCGTAAAATGATTCTTGCCGAAGATTTAGCAGGACGTGAAGCGGCATTAGATGCTTTATTACCTATTCAGCAAAAAGATTTTGAAGGTATTTTTGAAGCTATGCACGATCTACCAGTAACGGTTCGTTTATTGGATCCGCCTTTACATGAGTTTGTACCTCACGACGAAAAAGGACAGCAAGAAATGGCTGACGAAATGGGTGTTTCTATTGATGTTATTAAAGCTAAGGTAGATAGTTTAAGCGAATCTAATCCAATGTTAGGACATAGAGGCTGTCGTTTAGGAAACACATACCCAGAAATTACTGTAATGCAAACACGTGCTATTATTGGTGCCGCATTAGAGCTTAAGAAAAAAGGTATTGTGGCTAAGCCAGAAATTATGATTCCTTTAACAGGAACATTGGCTGAGATGAAAATGCAAGAAGATATTTGTAGAGATACTATTAAGAAAGTATTTGCTGAAACAGGAATGGAAATTGACCACCTTGTTGGAACAATGATTGAAATACCTCGTGCTGCTCTTACTGCTGATGAAATTGCAAAATCTGCTGAGTTCTTCTCGTTCGGAACAAACGACTTAACTCAAATGACATTTGGTTACTCGCGTGATGATACAGGTGTATTTATGCCAGTATATTTACAAAAAGGATTACTTAAAAACGATCCATTTGAGGTGTTAGACCAAGAAGGTGTTGGTCAATTAGTTAAAATGGCTGTAGAAAAAGGTCGTAAAACTCGTCCAAATATTAAACTAGGTATTTGTGGAGAGCATGGTGGAGAACCAAGTTCTGTAGAATTCTGTCACCGTACAGGATTAGATTATGTTTCTTGTTCTCCATTTAGAGTACCTATTGCTCGTTTAGCGGCTGCACAAGCAACTATTCGCGAAATGTAAGAAACAAAGTTTCTTTAATATAAAAAGGGAGTAGCATTTTAGCTATTCCCTTTTCTTTTTTTTCTCAATCAATAAAATACAGATATTTCAACTTAATATGAAGTATTGAAATATTTAAGATATTTACTCTTTTTATTATTTTATAACATTAAGAATACATCTTATTTCTTTGTAGTTGAATTTTTTCACTAGAAATATAATCATCATAATCCATTAATTTATCAATAATTCCATTGGGTGTCAATTCGATAATTCTGTTACAAACAGTTTGGATAAACTCATGGTCATGAGAAGACATAAAAATATTCCCTGGAAATTTTGCTAAATTGTTATTAAAAGCTTGAATAGATTCCAAATCTAAATGATTAGTTGGTGTATCCAGTACTAATGTATTTGCATTAGTCAACATCATTTTAGAAATCATACAACGCATTTTTTCACCCCCCGAAAGAACTTCTACTTTTTTTAGAATATCTTCACCTGCGAATAGCATTTTTCCTAAATATCCACGAATATATAAATCGGTAGTATCATTTGAGAATTGGCATAACCAATCAAAGAGAGTCAATTCATTTTGGAAAAAGTTGGAATTTTCTAATGGCAGGTAGCTAGTTGTAATAGTTTGTCCCCATTTATACTCTCCAGAGTCTGCTGTTCTTTTCCCATTAATAATCTCAAAAAATGCAGTAGTGGCTCTTGGATCTCTTGATAGAAATATAATTTTATCTTCTGGATTTGCTATAAATTCAACATCACTAAAAAGAACTTGTCCGTCGATACTTGCGCTCAAGCCTTCGACATCTAGAATCTTATCACCTACTTTTCGTTCGGGCTCAAAAATAATTCCTGGATATTTTCTAGTAGAGGGTTTAATATCTTCAACATTAAGCTTTTCTAACATTTTCTTTCGACTAGTAGTCTGCTTAGATTTAGCAACATTTGCAGAAAAACGAGAAATAAATTCTTGAAGTTCTTTTTTCTTTTCTTCTGCTTTTTTGTTTTGTTTTTGTTGCTGTCTAAGAGCTAACTGGCTACTTTGATACCAAAAACTATAGTTTCCTGCAAACATTTGTATCTTCCCAAAATCGATATCGATAGTATGCGTAGAAATAGCATCAAGGAAGTGCCTGTCGTGAGAAACGACTAATACTGTATTTTCATAGTTCGATAAATAATTCTCTAACCAACCCACTGTTTCTAAGTCTAAATCGTTTGTGGGTTCATCGAGTAACAAGTTATCTGGTTTACCAAATAATGCCTGCGCTAACAGAACTCTTACTTTCTGTTTCCCACTCATATCTTTCATCGAGGTATAATGATATTCTTCTTTTATACCAAGATTACTGAGCAATGTAGCAGCTTCACTTTCTGCATTCCAACCATCCATATCGGCAAATTGCTCTTCTAGTTCTGCTGTACGAACTCCATCGGCATCAGAGAAATCTTCTTTGGCATAAAGTGTATCTTTTTCCTGAATTATGCTCCAAAGTAGAGCATGTCCTTTTAATACAGTGTTTAAAACAGTGTATTCGTCAAAAGCAAAGTGATCTTGACTTAATACGGAAAGTCTTTCTCCTGCATCTAAACTAATGTGTCCTGATGTTGTTTCAAGCTCTCCAGAAATAGCTTTTAAGAAAGTTGATTTTCCTGCTCCATTGGCTCCAATCACCCCATAGCAGTTTCCTGCTGTAAATTTCATGTTAACATCTTGGAATAAAACTCTTTTCCCAAATTGAATTCTTAAATCTGCTACTGTAATCATTTATATGTATTTGATAATTAAATTAAAAGCTTGCAAAAGTAAATATTATTATCTATAAAATAGATTTGTTTAAATAATTTATATGAATTTGATGAAGAGAAATCAATAAAAATTCAGGTTCAGAAATTATAATCTTTGTAATTTTCCGAAAATTCATCCTTATTAAATTGATAATTTATTATTAGTTTTTCAAACTTATAGGACTCGTAAAGCTCTTTAGTATCGTAAACTTTTATTAAATATGGAAGATAAGTTTTAATATCAATATATAGATATACTTTTTTGGAATAATAATTAGGAATAGTAATGATATCACCTGTTTTAACATCATCATAAAAAGAAATGTTTGGGTTTAATACAAGTATTTTATATGCGCCAAGTCTTTTTGATTTTGCAATGCTTGTAATACTCTCACCTTGTTTGATAGTGTATCGATAGTTTTTATAATTTTTATTATCTAATTCGATTTTATATAAAATTTTATTATCAATTTTTACTTTTCCAAGTAATCTAAGAAGTGAATAACCTCTGTTATTAACAATAGTATTATTAAGAATATCGTAGGTGTATTTAATATCTGCTTGGAAAATTGTATGGTGAGTTTCATTTCTCATAATACTTCCATATGGTGATAGGTGTAGAGTAATATATGGAAATTTACTAGGGTTAACAAATGCTTTTTCTGTATTAATAGAAGAATTATAAAGAATCTCTGATCCACCTTCCTTTTTTTGAAAAATATAGACTTTAAAAGGATTTCTATTAACTTTTATTAAACTTTTGTCTATTATGTATTTTGTGCCAATTTTTTCAGTAGCATAATTATAATAGAATAATGTTTTGGCATTTTTAATTTTAGAATATGATTTATTAAAGATATCATAAACATTATCTTGAGCATTCGATAATATAGATAAGAAAATGATGTATAAGATAATAAATGCTTTCAATATTTTTTTTGGACAAAAATAAGAAAAAGTAAATATAATGAAAATGTTTTTTAGATTTTGATGAAAAATATCATTGCATTATATGTCTAATACTTTTACCTTCGCAAAAAATATAATTCTGATTATAATTAATAAAATATACGAATATGAATTACGATTTAATAGTATTAGGAAGTGGACCAGGAGGATATGTAGCAGCCATTAGAGCATCTCAATTAGGAATGAATGTAGCTGTTGTCGAACGTTCAGAATTGGGAGGGATATGTTTAAATTGGGGTTGTATTCCAACAAAGTCCTTATTAAAATCGGCTCAAGTTTTTGACTATATTAAGCATGCAGAGACTTATGGTATTTCTGTTAGTGGAGATGCAAGTGCAGATTTTTCTAAAGTCGTAAAGCGAAGTAGAGGTGTAGCTGATAGTATGAGTAAGGGAATTCAATTTTTATTTAAAAAGAATAAAATTGACGTTATTCAAGGTTTTGGAAAACTAAAAGATAATAAAACCCTTACGATTACAAACGAAGAAGGCGAAAAAGAAGTATCAGCAAAGCATATTATTTTAGCTACAGGAGCCCGTTCCAAGCAATTAGAAAATTTGCCTCAAGACGGAAAAAAGATAATTGGATACAGAGAGGCTTTAACATTACCTAAATTACCAGAATCTATGATTATTGTGGGTTCGGGAGCCATAGGTTCTGAGTTTGCACATTTTTATCATACTATGGGGACTAAGGTTACTTTGGTAGAATACTTGCCAACGATTATTCCTAACGAAGATGAGGAAGTGGGTAAAACTTTGGGTAGAGCCTTTAAAAAAGCCAAAATGAAAATTATGGTAGGCTCATCTGTTGAGTCAGTCGATACTTCTGGCAACTTGTGTAAGGTTCAGATTAAAACAAAAAAAGGTATTGAAGAGCACGAAGCCGAAATTGTTTTATCGGCAGTAGGAGTAACCCCAAATCTTGAAAATATTGGTATAGAAGAATTGGGTATTGCACTAGAAAATGGTAAAGTAATAGTCGATGATTATTACAAAACTAATATTGATGGAATTTATGCTATTGGCGATATCGTTCACGGACAAGCATTAGCTCATGTGGCATCGGCAGAAGGTATTACTTGTGTAGAAGCCATTAATGGATTAAAACCAGAAATAATCGATTATAAAAATATTCCAGGATGTACTTATACGAGCCCAGAGGTTGCATCCGTTGGCATGACAGAAAAAATGGCTATTGAAGCTGGTTACGAGATTAAAGTAGGTAAATTCCCATTTACAGCATCGGGTAAAGCTAGTTCGGCAGGAGCAAAGGATGGCTTTGTAAAATTAATTTTTGATGCCAAATATGGCGAATTACTTGGTGGACACATGATAGGTGCAAATGTAACAGAAATGGTTGCCGAATTGGTTGCAATACGTAAGTTAGAAACAACAGGACATCAAATAATAAAAACAGTTCATCCTCATCCAACCATGTCCGAAGCAATTATGGAAGCCGCTGCTGCAGCTTATGGCGAAGCTATTCATATATAAACAGAAACTAAATAGTTGATGTGTTAATTATTTAAGCAACACTAATCAATTAAATAATCCTAAAACACTGGGCTTTGGCTCAGTGTTTTTTATGGAATATAAAGAGATATCTTTTATTGTAAAAATATTTTGAAGCTATTAATAGCAATAATCTTATTTTGGATATTTAATCCTCCGGTGCTTACATCGATGATATTGATTTAATAAATATGACATTTAGTCAGAAGATTACCTAAATATTAACATATAAAAGCTTTTAACTTTCCAACTTTCTGACTAATTTTGTTTTGGTATAAGAATTGACTAGGAGTTGATTAACATACAGAAAATATATAAAATACAAGATATGGGATTTGAATTTAAAAAAATGGAGAGCACAGAAAATAAGAATCAAAAAGATTTTAATTTAGATGCTGATATTGAAAAAATAAAATGTTTGATTATTGGTTCGGGACCAGCAGGTTATACAGCTGCGATCTATGCTTCAAGAGCTAATCTATCACCAGTTATATATCAAGGGTTAGAGCCTGGAGGTCAATTGACTACGACTACAGAAGTTGATAATTTCCCTGGTTACCCAGAAGGAGTTACAGGACCTGTAATGATGGAAGACCTTAAGGCTCAAGCGGAGCGATTTGGTGCGGATTCTCGTTGGGGAATTGTTAGTTCTGTCGATTTATCGAAGCGACCTTTTAAAGTTGTGGTTGATAGTAAAAAACAAATTGAGGCAGAGTCTATTATTATTTCTACAGGAGCAACAGCCAAGTATTTAGGCTTAGACTCCGAAGAAAAATATAAAGGTGCAGGAGTTTCTGCTTGTGCAACATGTGACGGATTCTTTTACAAAGGAAAAAATGTAGCCGTAGTTGGAGGTGGAGATACCGCAGCCGAAGAAGCAACTTATTTGGCCGGTTTATGTAAACAAGTTTATCTTATCATCAGAAAAAATTATATGCGTGCTTCTAAAGCAATGGTTGAGCGTGTTGAGAAAACAGAAAATATAACTGTTTTATATGAGCATACGACTAAAGAAATAACAGGAAGTAATGTGGTTGAAGGTGCTACTTTAGATTATAAGGGCGAAGAAGTTAAAATTGAAATTGATGGATTTTTTGTTGCTATTGGTCATACTCCACAATCTGGTTTATTCAAGGAATGGATAAATATTGATAATGAAGGATATATACAAACTATTTCTGGAACATCAAAAACAAATATTGAAGGTGTATTTGCTGCAGGAGATGTTATAGACAAAGACTATAAACAAGCTATTACAGCTGCTGGGTCAGGTTGTAAAGCAGCTATTGATACAGAAAAGTTTTTGGCAGAACAAAAATAAACCAATTTTTAATAAATTTGATTAAGCTTCTCTATAATTATAGAGAAGCTTTTTTTTTGTAAATTAATATTTACGAAGCAAAGTGCTACTTCGGATTAAGAGATACTATGAGGAAACAAAATTTAACGAATTAATAACCTAATCAGAAAATTAAATATATTGATATTTATCAAGGTTGATATTAATCATTCTTAGTGCAACGAAAATGATATAATTTCGTTTACACAATAGATAAATGTACACAAATGAAGTATCAACCACAAGAATATAAGATTAAGGACGAAAGGATGAAGCCCTTTATCGATGCTGACGAAATCGAAGAGATTTTAAAGAATCACAAAGAACCAACAAGAGAAGAAGTCGTTTATGTTATCAATAAATCTCTAAATAAAAATCGATTATCTCTTGAAGAAACAGCTATTTTATTGAATACTGAAGATCCTGAATTAATCGAAGAAATTAAAAATGGAGCTAAGCTTTTAAAAGAAAAAGTTTATGGCCAGAGAATCGTTTTATTTGCCCCACTTTACGTTGGAAATCTATGTACCAACAACTGTGAATATTGTGGATATAAAGCCAGTAATACCGCAATGAAACGAGTTACCTTAGATTCTGAATCCCTTAAAACACAAGTAAAAGCACTCGAAGATGTTGGACAAAAAAGGTTAATCTTAGTGTATGGTGAGCATCCCAAATATTCTCCAGAATTTATTGCAGAAAGTGTAAAAACAGTCTATCAAGTTAAATCTGGAAATGGAGAAATTCGAAGAGTAAATATTAATGCTGCTCCACTTGATATCGAAGGTTTTAAAACAGTTAAAGAATCTGGTATTGGAACCTATCAAGTTTTTCAAGAAACTTATCATCCTAAAACTTACGACAAAGTTCATCTAAGTGGTAAAAAGAAAGATTTTTCATACAGATTAACTGCCCTAGACCGAGCTCAAGAAGCAGGAATAGACGATGTTGGAATTGGAGCTCTTTTTGGATTGTACGATTGGAAGTACGAAGTGTTGGGTTTATTAAGGCATGTTAATCACTTCGAAGCAACTTACCGTGTTGGTCCTCATACTATTTCTTTTCCAAGAATTCAAAATGCATCAGACTTAAATATTCCTGATACATATTTAGTAAAAGATGATGAGTTTACTAGATTAGTTGCTATTCTTCGACTTGCAGTTCCTTACACAGGATTAATTCTAACAGCAAGAGAATCTGTTGAAATTCGTGATGAAATAATGGAATTTGGAGTTTCTCAGATAGATGGTGGTACAAATATAGAAATGGAAGGATATTCTGGCGAAAAACATGAAAAGCAAGATATTGACAAAGAACAATTCCAGATTAATGATAATAGATCTTTGGCTGATATTATGGACGATTTAATCGAAAAGGAATATATCCCTTCATTCTGCACAGCCTGCTATAGAGTTGGTAGAACTGGAGAACATTTTATGGAGTTTTCTGTTCCTGGTTTTATCAAAAGATATTGTCAACCTAACGCAATGCTGACTATGGCGGAATACCTTGAAGATTATGCTAAACCAGAAATGAAAGTGAAAGGTTATAACCTGATTAAAAAGAAACTCTCGGAATACGAAGATGTAGAATTTAAAGGGAAATTAAGCGAACGATTAGAAAAAATAAAGAAGGGAGATAGAGATTTGTTTTTTTAATCAGATTTGAAATATTTATTTCCACGATGCTTGATTTTTTATCATACTATCAGGCTAATTCTCAATGCCCCTAAATTACTCTTAATATAACACTTTAATAAAAAAGCAGATTTTACTAAAAGTAGATTTTGCTTTTTTACATTCCAAAATTTTCAAAATTGATTTAATAAATAGGAGAATTATTGTTTTATGATTAAATTTGCAAAGTGCAATACCTAAAAAAATATATTTCAACAGTAAGTATTATTCTAATATTAATATTATTTATCAGTATAATTTCTTCTTGCAAACAAAAATCGCTTACAATAACATCCTCCAAATTAAGTAATTCTGATAGTCTTATTTTTGTAGAAATGCAGGATAGTCTAAAATCTAATTATCAAAATAAAGATAATAATCAACTTATTAAACTATCAAACAAGATTATCTCAAATTTTCCTAATAATAGTACAGATATAGAGATTAAGATTGCTTATCTACATTATTTTAAAGAAAATTATTACTTAGCAAGATATTATTTTAGAAAAGCCTCAGAAGAGTTTAAATCGAAAGGAATGCAGACAGAATATGCTGAACAACTGAGTAATATTGGTGTAGTTATGGAAAAGTCGGGGATGTATCCTAAAGCTCTAGATAACTATTTACAAGCTTTAACAATATTTGAAAAATTAAAAATAAAAATAAAAATTGCACGCGTTTCTAGCAATATTGGCATTATATATCAACAACTTAACGAAGATAATAAATCGATAAAATATTATAAAATAGCTATGAATATAGCAGAGAAAGAAAACAATTTGATTGTGGCGGCAAATTGTTATAATAATATAGCCACTTATTTCGAAGAATTTAAACAAAACTACGACTCTGCATTATTTTATTATAATAAAGCCAAGAATATATATATCAAAACGTCCAAATCAAATAAATTATTAATTATTGAGAATAATATTGGTAATAATTATTTACTTAAAAAAGAATTTAACATTGCAGATTCTATTTTCAAATCTGTTCTACAAAAAAGTATTGATTACGGATTCGAATCTAGAATTACTCCAATATTAAACAATCAGGCTCAATCGTATATCTTACAAAAAAAATATGCTAAAGCCTTATCAAAAGTCAATCAATCTTTAGCATTAGACAAGAATATACAAAATAAGGAACTAGAATTAGAAAGCTTAATACTTTTGTCTGAAATATATAAGAAACAAAATAATTACGAAAAATATAGTGAAATATTAACACAACAATATGATATAAAAGAAGATATCAGCGGAATTGAACAAAAAAAACAAATTAATACTTTAAATATTAAATATGAAGTAGACAAAAAAGAAAGTCAAATACAAATTCTAAAATTAAATAACGATATAAAAAATCGTGAAATTTTACAATTATGGTTATTAATTATTATCGTAATATTAATTTCGATAGGAGGCTTTATCGTATTTTATTTGCAACGGAAAAACAACAAACTTATCAATGCTCAAATGAGGCGAGATATTGCAGACTACATTAACAAGATTAATAGAATAGAAACTCAAAATATATCGAAAGAAAAAGAAATCACAAAAAATAGAGAGACTCAAATTACAAAAAGAACAAACGAATTCGATATTACAGATAGAGAGAATGATGTTCTTCTTCTAATTGCAAAAGGATATAAGAATGCAAAGATTGCAGAAACACTTTTTATTTCTGTTAATACAGTAAAATATCACACCAAAAATATTTTCATAAAATTAGACGTTAAAAATAGGATTGAAGCCGTTAGTAAGGCAAATGGGTTGTAAAATAATCTAAAAACTACACTAATGGGTAGTACTCCAAACCTTTGATTTCATTAATTTTGTTAAAAATTATAAATCTAAATATTATAAAATGAACAAAGGAATTTTTATTGTAGTATTATTAGCGGTGACATCTCTAATAACTAGTTTATCGTCTTGTGAAAAAGAAAAAATTGAAGCTGTTGACTCAAATAATAACAGTAACAACAATAATGATAATAACGACTCAACAAATCAGCAAACGACTTGTTTTAAAGCTATTGATTTAAGCAATCATTTTTCCAATATCAAAAATATTGATTTTATTAATGTTAAAGAAGGGTGGGTATATGGTTCAGTAGAAAACTCTAACGATGTTACACTTATGAATAGTGTCGATAGTGGAAAAACATGGGTAGAAATGACAACTAATATGACAGTCGAAACTACAAATATACCATTTCCTTATGCGAAATTTATCAACTCGACAGATGGTTATTTGATTAGTGAATATAATGGAGCCGTTTGGGGAAAAGAAATAAAATACACGATCGATAAGGGGCAAACCTGGACCGTTATTCCTCATTCAGGAAATACTACAGGAAAATGGGATGCATTTGATTTTAATAGTACAGAAGCCGCATTTATTGGACATAGCGATGGAATACTCTATTTCGTTTCAAACTCAACTCATACAATTACAGACTCTGTAACCTTACCCAATCAACTTGATTTTCTTCTTAAATCCGATTTAAGTTTATCAGAAAATGGAGTTCTTACAACTGTAGTATATCGCTCTAATGCTCAAACCGATTATAAATTAGAAATTGCACAATCAACAAATAATGGATTGAATTGGACTTATACAGATATAGATTTACAATACGTTTATACTGTAGATTTTCCTGACGATAATAATGGTTTCATTACTGGAGATGTAGATCTAGACAATAGTTTTTTATACAAAACAACCGATGGTGGACTTTCTTGGATTAAGAAAAATATTCCAGAACATTTTGTTGATGTAAATTTCTTTAATGCTCAAAATGGGATTGCCTTGGGAGCAGGAAAAATATATAAAACAACCGATGGTGCAGAAACATGGACTGAAATATCTTGTCTTGTAACATCAAATAGTTATCCATCTGATGCTGTTTGTTATCCAAGTTTAAACAAATGGTTTACAACAGGTGAAAGAACTGAAAATAACGATGGTTATGCCGAATTATACATTTATAATGAATAAACAATTAATATTATTGAGGCTAAGCCTACGAAGTATAATAATAAATTTATTATCCCTTGAGGGATTAAAAACAAAAGAAAATGAAATATTTATCAATAATTTTAGTTGCAATAATAATTAGCTTCTCTTCATGCAAAAAAGATGAGAGTAACGACAATACAAACCCTACTTCTAATTTTAAGGGAAATATAAATATCGAGTATAATAACGAAACACTAAGTACGCTAAGAAATAGTGTTATTTTAAACTACGACAGCGAAGACAAGCAATCTACTTTAGGTATTTATACAAAAAAAGCTGATGGTTCCGAAATAACTATTGTTATTGTTAATGTCGGAGATATAGGTGTTATCAAAGATATAAGCAATCCAACCGACTCATGTAATATTTATCTATATAACGGAAATGGAATTGAATATATAGCCAATTCAGGAACCATAAAAAGAGTTAGTGAGAATAATGTTGAAATATCATCTAGCAACACGTCCAACATCACGCTCAGTGGAACAGCGAGTATAGGCGTTTTTACAAATGATTAATTATTATAAAATTAATATCCTCAAAATAGAACCTATGAGGTACAATAAAAATAAATCTTATAACTGATGCATACATCAGGGGATTAAACATTCCGAATGAGATTCAATTCAATATAGTGCTGTTTATTTATTTAGACGGCACTTTTTTTAAACAATATAAGTCATAGATTTTAGAAAAAATAAATTGCTAAACAATATTTAGAAGATACATTGTTCATTAATAAATAATAAACTATTTTTGCAACAATTATTACGAATAGGAGTGCCTTATGGGCTGAGATAATATCCTTTGAACCTGATACGGATAATGCCGACGCAGGAAATTCAAACTTATCCCACGCAATTTTTAGCACTTTTTATTCGATTTTTATTAATTATTAATTTTAAATCGATGAAAAGATTATTTTCAATTAGTACGATGTTGTTACTTGTTTTTCAATTAACAGCACAAAGTTTTACCCTAAAGGGTAGAGTTACAGACGACAATGGCGATGAGCTTGTCGGAACATCTGTCCAAATAAAAGGGACTTATCTTGGAGCAACCAGTGATAGAGCTGGAGTTTACGAATTTAAACATCTTGTAAAAGGAGAATATGTTTTGCAAATTTCGTTCTTAGGATACGAAACTCAAGAGCAAAAAATAAATCTTGTCCAAGATATGGAACTAGATCTAAAGCTCAAATCTAAAGCTATCATGTCTGACGAAGTTGTTGTGAAGGCGACTAGAGCTGGAGCCAAGACTCCTGTTGCTCAAACAACTTTGGATAAAACAAGCATTCGAAAAATGAATGTAACAGCCGATATTCCTTATCAGTTATCGTTAACGCCATCCGTGGTAGCAACTTCAGAAAATGGAACAGGAATTGGCTATTCTAGTATGAGAATTAGAGGTACAGATATGTCTCGAATCAATTTCACAGTTAATGGAGTGCCATTGAACGATGCTGAATCACAAGGCGTGTATTTTGTAAATATGCCCGACTTTACTGCATCTGTAAATTCTATACAAATTCAACGTGGAGTTGGAACATCGAGCAATGGAGCGGCTTCTTTTGGAGCTTCAGTAAATTTTCAGACCCTAACACTTGAGCCGAAACCATATACCAACATTAGCTCATCAGTAGGTTCTTTCAATACTTTTAAAGAGAGTGTCTCTGCTGGTACAGGCTTAATTAATAATAAATTTGCTTTCGATGTTCGGGCATCAAAATTAAATTCGAATGGATATATTCAAAGAGGCTTTTCCGACCATGGATCAATTTATCTTTCTGGTACGTATTATGGAGAAAAAGATATGCTTAAAGCTGTAGTAATGATGGGTAAAGAGCGAACAGGTATCACATGGTGGGGAGTTCCCGACTTCATGTTAGATTCTATTCGAAATTATAATCCTGCAGGAGAATATGTTGACGCAAATGGAAATACACAATTTTATGATGGACAAACAGATAATTATTGGCAGAATCATTATCAATTAATGTATTCTAGAGAGATCAATAAAAATATGGATATGAATGCCGCTTTGCATGCTACTACTGGTAAAGGATATTATCAACAATATAAAACAGGACAAGACTTTTCAAATTATGGTTTGCCATCGGATACTGTAAATAATTCATCTGATTTAATTCGACAAAAATGGTTAGATAATATCTTTTATGGTACTACAGTCAACTTGAATTATCATAAAGGTAATGTTAATGCAACATTGGGTTTGGCAGGTAATAACTACGAAGGCGATCATTTTGGTCAAATAAAATGGGCACAGTACAACAATGGTATTCAACACGATTATGAGTGGTACAGAAACACAGGTAGCAAAATAGATTTAAGCTCATTTTTGAAAGTAAAATATTCAATTACTGAACAATTATCGGCGTATGCTGATGTTCAAATAAGAGATATTAACTACAAAATATCTGGTCCAGACGATGATTTAGTTGTATTAGAGCAAAATAATCATTGGACATTTTTAAATCCAAAAGCTGGAATTAATTATCAAATTAATCAGCAACAACGTGTTTATGCAAGTTTTGCAATAGCCAACAGAGAACCTGCTAGAGCAGACTTAAAAGAAGCTCTCAAAAACGGAGGAACTATTTTACCTAAACACGAAACATTAAACGATATTGAGTTAGGTTATCAAATTAATAAAAAGACATACGCAATTGGAATTAATGCCTTTTATATGCTGTACTACAATCAGTTGGTTAATACTGGAGAATTAAATTCAGTTGGTTATGCAATTATGACTAATGTAAAAAGTTCATTCCGTAGAGGGATCGAATTAATGGGCGCATGGAAACCAATGGCGCAATTAGAATGGAAAGCCAATTTTACATATTCTCAAAATAAAATTCAAGATTATGTTGAATATTCTACACATTACGACGATGCTTGGAATGAATCGGTAGAAGCTAGAAACTTAGGTCAAACCAATATTTCATATTCTCCAGAAATTGTAGCCGCTAGTCAAGTTCGTTACGAACCTATCAAAAATGTCGGTATTGGTATAATTACCAAATACGTAGGAGAACAGTTTATCGATAACACTTCGAGTTCTGATAGAAAATTAGACGCTTATTTATTAAATAATTTAAGCTTAGATTATGCTTATAAGTTTAAAAATGGTCCTAAATTAGCCTTTCAGTTTTTTGTAAACAATATTGCTGATGTAGATTATATTTCTAATGCATATGGCGGAAATTGGTACGAGCAAGGAATAGAAAAGTCTTGGGTATATTATTATCCTCAGGCAGGTCGAAACTTTATGTTTAAAACAAGCTTAACATTTTAATGTAAAAAATAAACTTTACTAAATTATTTTATTGAGGCTGTTTCTAGATTATTTTTAAATTTGAATGATTTAGAAACAGCTTTTTATATTTTTGGAGAAATGAATTGGATTACACAAAATTGGATAGAAATAATTGGAGCAATAGCTGGATTTATTTATGTATTCTTTGAAATAAAAGCCAATAAATGGATGTGGCCAATTGGTTTGTTAACATCTGCGTTTTACATCGTTGTCTTTTTTGATTCAAAGTTTTACGCAGATATGTCCTTACAATTCTATTATATTGTAATAAGTGTTATAGGTTGGTATTGGTGGCTAAAAGGAGGAACAAAAGGAGAAGAGCTCTCTATCTCCAAAATCAAAACAATATTAATTCCTAAACTTTTTTTGGGATTCTTACTCATATTTATTGCCATATCTTATATATTAGTTTATTATACAGATTCACCATTACCATACTGGGATGCTTTAACTACATCATTAAGCATAGTCGCAACATGGATGTTGGCACGGAAGATATTAGAACAATGGTTACTTTGGGTTTTTATCGATTTAGTGTCAATGATTTTATATATTTACAAAGGCTTATATCCAACAAGTATATTATTTTTAATTTATTCAATTTTAGCTATTATTGGTTATAAACAATGGAAAAAATCACTCAGTAATGTATCAAAATAAGACAGTTATTTTAGCAAATGGATCCTTTCCAAAATCGAAAAAACTTCTAAATATTTTAGATCATTCTAATTCTATTATCTGCTGCGATGGAGCAGTCAATAACTTAATAAAAAGTGGGAGAGAACCCTCAATTATTATTGGTGATTTGGACTCTATTAGTCCTAAAATAAAAAAACAATTTTCAGAAAAATTAATTCATATTACGGATCAAAATACGAATGACCTAACTAAGGCTGTTGATTGGTGTGTTTCGCAATCTAAAAACGATGTGTTAATTCTTGGAGCAACGGGTAAACGTGAAGATCATACCATTGCCAATATTGCTTTGTTATCAAAATATAACGAGCAGTTAGAGATAAGAATGCTGACAGAAAATGGTATATTTATTCCTGTTTCAAAAACAACAAAATTCGATTCTTTTGTAGGTCAGCAAGTTTCCATCTTTTCTCAAAATTCAACTACAAAAATTTCTTCGGAAGGATTAAAGTACCCTTTAGATGAACTTGAGCTTTCTTTCTGGTGGATGGGAACTTTAAACGAGTGTATTTCTAAAGATTTTACATTAACATTTGATGATAGCAACAAAATAATTGTTTATTTGTTGAATAAATAGGAAAAATGATCTAGCAATGTTTTAATTATTAAAATAATAAATTAACTTTGCAATCCCAATTTATACATGCCTAAGTGGCGGAATTGGTAGACGCGCTGGTCTCAAAAACCAGTTTCTTCGGAAGTGCCGGTTCGATCCCGGCCTTAGGTACATTTAAAGTCTCTGATAATCAGAGACTTTTTTTTTATCTCTAAATTATATTTTAAAATTGTTTTGCAGACTACCTTATTTTTTTAGTACGATATTTTCATGAGAACTTTTGTTCTTAAATTTATATAAAAACACTCTATTTAACATAATATAAATTATAGGAAAAACTTATTTATTTGAATATCTAGGAGATTATACGGTTAATAATGAGTTGGTTTTTAATAATAATGAATGTCAGAAATTTGGCTATATTTATAACAATATCATTCCTGACAAACTTATAGGAACTTTAGAATCGCAAATAAAAGAATAACAAAGCGAGATTGCTTATTTGCGTAAGCTTTTGGAGAAGGAATTGTTGGGGAGGTAATTAAATTTGTTATTTGAGTTTTGTGGGATTTTGACTTGTTTTAAAAACAGCTCTTATAATAACTAAATCTTCATTTATAGAAAAATGAATCGTAAATGGGAACTTCTTTAAAGGTAAGCAACGAATATTATCATACTTTAACTCGTAAAAAGGATTTGCTTGTAATGAACTAAAATACTCTTTAATTTCTTTATGAAATTTTTGACCTAAACCTTTTTGCTGTTTGTTATACCAGCTAATATTATCTTGAATATCAACTTTAGCTTTTGGTTCAATTTTGAGTTTAAACTTCTTTTTCATCTTAGTCTAAGATAAAATCCTCTTTTATATCATCCCAATTCAAAAGTAATTCTGGATTTTTGTTAGATTCTTTTACTCTTTCTCGAACAATATTTTTATGTTCTTCAGAAATTGTAAAATCTTCTACTTTCTCAACGGTTTTAACAAAAGCAAGGTTTTTCATAAACTCTAAAAAGATACCTACTTTATTATCTGCTATCGATACTGTAAATTGTGTCATACTACAAAGATAAGGAATTTTCATATTCTTATCAAGAAATATTGTAATTGCTTCTATCCCACTACATACACATTTGGCTACATGCTTACGCCAAAAGAGTATTCCATTACAGCACAGCATAAAAGAATAAAACTTTTGCCCAAACACACAAAGTATTGAAAGGTGTTTTGTGTTCATCTCTCTACTTTCGATTTGAAACTTTCTGCTATTAAAACCTAAGCTATATTAACATAATGCAGGCATTATAGGAAATAATGATAATTATATTTAAGCTAAAAATACGGCGATATTTGAGCGAATTACGTACAATTATACAAATAAGCGATTTATTTACCTTTTAAAAACCTATTAGATAAAAGTGAAAAACGTCTTAAAAATAATATTGATGCAAAAGTCAATCCTACAACATAACCAATCCAAATTCCTTGTGGTCCAAAATTAAAAGTAAAAGCAAATAAATATGAACTCCCTAAAGCAAGTATTCCGTAAGAAATAATAGAAAGCCATAATGCAAATTTAACATCAGATAATGCACGCAATGCACTAATCGAAACAATTTGTATTCCATCAACAATTTGAAACACTGCTGCA
>Ga0256842_1001649_pt1 | contig 17487 bp, 22 predicted proteins | sample 4559240metaG_FD_185973 | JGI IMG/M metagenome (GOLD analysis project Ga0256842, IMG submission 185973) | Hydrothermal vent microbial communities from Guaymas Basin, Mexico - 4559-240 | ecosystem: Environmental > Aquatic > Marine > Hydrothermal vents | place: Mexico: Guaymas Basin | collected...
CCCTGGAAATTGTTTTAAAGTATCTTCATAAGAAGCCATTTGTTGCGCACTTATTTCACTTAAAATTCTTTTTAAATCTGTCTTTATATTATTATAATCTTCTGCTGACATAATTAACTGAATTGTTGTTTCTAACTTCATTCTAAACCTCCAAAATCGTTTTTATTTTATAAATGTTTTAAAACGAGTGTATAAGGCTAAACACTTTGACAAAATTATGGTTAGCTAATTCGTTGATTAATATCTTACCGTGTTCTAAATCATCCCCTTTTTCAAGCATAATAGTATGATAAATGGGTAAATATTCATTTGGATTTGCTTTAGGTTTAAGTATAGCTTGATATTTGATTTGTTGCAATGTAAAGAAATTTTCTACAGTCAGTTTAGATTGTTTTATTATATATTTTATTAATTTATATAATCTAAAAGTATAACAAGCATCATTTAGTTTATCAGAGTAAATAAAGAAAGTAGTTCTACCTATACTAATATTTGCGTGTAATAATTTATCTATTAAGTATTTAGTTCTTATTAAACTTTCTGTAGGAGTGATATCATCTAACATATACGATTTCCAAATCAATAAATTATCATCTAACAATAATAAGCGTTTATATGGATCTGTTTCTTCAATATATTGTCGGTATCTTTTATCAGTCCATTTCATTGGATTTTTATCATCTAAATCTTTTGTTTTTGCAATTAAATTTTGTAGTGTACCTTCCTTAACAGCTTTTAAGGCACCATACGGGAAGTCATCATTATTAATAGCAGTAAATTCGTTTATAAAATAATCAACAATTTCTTTGACTAAATTGAATGAGCTACTGCCATCTAAATATTCACCTATCCATGTAAATAATGTTTCGGCAGGTAATTGTGAAACATCTTGGATTTCTTGCTCTAAATTATTACGTAAACTAATTAAATTAGATGGAACTTTGCCTTTAGTCTCTTTGAAATTTTCAATTAGTTTATTTGTATTTTCTAATTCTTTATTACGTGATTCATTAAATCTTTTAATTCGTTTAGGTATGTATTTATATTTGGTTTTTGAAAGCGTTAATGGTTTGATTTGTGATTTAAAGCTTACAGAAGTATTATCATCAACAAAATTATAAGGCTCATAATCATCTAACATTTCTGAATATAATTTACCTGTATGAATAGCTGTATAAAAATCTCTTTCTTGTACAATATTAGTATAATTTAGGTTTACAAGTACATATATTATACCTATAGTATATGCTGATTGTTTTTTAATTAGATGTTTGCAAGGTGTATCAAAAGAAAAACGAGGGCAACTTGGTGTACATTGCCCTCCAGTTATAGAACAATAACTTTTTATATTAGGATGTGTAAATTCATCTAAGCTTACCCGCCCCGTACTAACAAAATCCCGTATAAATACCGTGATGTAAAATTTAAGGAATCTAATTAGTGGCAAATAGTACTGGGGCATTAGGGGTTTTTTGCGGCAACCCCCTCCTCTTTTTCAGGTGGTACTATATTTGCTTGTTTTAATTGTTCTTTATACGATGGTGGAAGTGTTTCTAAGTTAACAGCAATAATTTTATCAAACGAATCTAATAATTGACCTATTGTTATGTTAGCTAAATCAGTTTCATCTACACCTTCAAGTAATTTTGGCAACAAACCTTTTAAGTTTTCCACTGCTTGTTTATCAGTAATAATGTCATTGATAGTTGTAATTACCATTGCAGAATTAAACTCTTCTAACTGTTTTTCTGATAATGTACTTTTTATTTTTTCTATTTTTCTAATTCTTAGTTCATCAAGCAATTCAAACAATTCACTAATAACTTCTAACAATTGAACCGCAGCGACAGGTGTAACTTCATAAAAATTTTGCCCTATAGCAATAATTTCTTTATGTGTATTCGGCACAAAAGGTTGTAAATCTTTCAATACATCCTGTGGAACTTCATTCACTCCAAGCTTTTTTATCATATTCTCTACCCTCCAATTTTAAAATACTGCATCATTGTTTACAGTTTTAAATAGTAAATAATTGAGCATTTCAGTAAACTCTTTAAATAAAGTTGCATCCATTTCTAATTCACCTATTTTTTCTCCAACTTTGGCTATTTTATATACTTCAACGATTGATGACATAAACTTAATAACTTGATTGTGATCCATTTTTTTCTCTAAAAATTTTACAATTATTTCTATGTCTAAATCAGTTGTCTTAACGATATCTATTAGTTGTTTATATTCATCTGGTAGTTGTGTATAGTCAGATGCTTTACCAATAATCTCGAACCCAAGTCTAAACATAATAAGTTGATTCTTTTCATACCTTTCTGGATCTGCTTGTGATTGCCCTTTAAATAAAGTTATTAGATATTTATTATCCTTCTTCTGTATCGGCGGGATTACTTGTATATCTTTTTCCTCCATCAAAACCTCCTTCAGTTATGGATTGTAAAGGTGTATTAACATCACCTTTTCTATAAACTTCTAAAACCCTATTAACGAAACTATTTACAATTCCCCCAATAATTAATGGATTAGATACTAATATAATGCCTATCAAAAAATATTTAACTTCGTCAGTAACCCTATCTCTATAAAGTTCAATTGTTATTTTGCCTTTAGAAATAGTGTTTGGACGTCTTTTCATTATAAGTTTGTTCATAATTTCTACATCATCTTCATTAGCTATAGGTATAGCTAATTTTACTAAAACTTTTGTTTTTTCTTCAGTAGCACTGAATGTAATCCTACCATCTAAATTAATAATCCTTGCTAACGATGGAAAGACATCTTTTTTGTCATAAGCTCTAGGAATTTTAATCATACATTTCCTCCCAAATAAGATTCTTGTCATTAAATGTTTTATTCGTGATTAGATTTAGTTATTTATTCACATTTTGAATACCCACAAGATTTACATATTTTACAACCGCCTTCTTGAACCAGTGTTTTAGCTCCGCAAATAGGACATACTTCCCCTTTAACAGTTGTTGACTCTTCTGTTGTTATTTTAGATATTGACTTTTTTAGTGTTCTTGCAAGTATATTAGGTAAATCACCTACTACATTACTTGATTTATCTAATGCCTTTATTAATTCAAATGTGGGTACATTGTATTTCAATCCTGTAGAAATAACTCTACACAAAGCTGTCCAGTTAGCTTCTCTTTCTAATTTAAGTTGTATAGATTTATTACCTTTTTCATCATAACTTGCTTCAGGCGGTAATTTAGCAAAAATTTCAACTAATTTATCATTTACATATGGAACAGTTATGTAAATTTTTGTACGTTTCCATAGCATAGTATATGTAAATGAATCTCTTTCAGGAGGTATTTTAATTTTGACTGGTTTTTCATCTGTACCAATATTGTCTTTTTTATCTAGTGATTCAAGTATACCGTCTAAACTACCTGCACGATATATAGTTATACCTTTTAATCCATGTTTCCATCCTTCAATGTAAATTTGTTTTACATCATCTATTGCTGCGGTTTCAGGTAAGTTTACTGTAGAAGATATTGAATCAGTAAAATATTTTTGTAATGTAGCTTGCATTTTGATTCTATCTATGGGCTTCAGTTCATCAGCTTCTACATAATTGTATTTCTTTTTTAAAGATTTTAAATCTATATTATCCAAATCTTCTTCATTAATATTAGCTATATGTAACATTAGTGGGAGATGTATGACTGTGGTTTCTTTATTTAATAATCTTGATCTCCTCATATAAGCTAATTTAAACAAAGGTTCTATACCTGATGTACAGTTATTAGCTACAATAGAAACAGAACCTGTAGGCCCATTGTTGAACCAAGCTGCGTTGCGTAATCCATATTCTTTTATTTCAGGAAGTAGTTTTTTGATTTTTACTGATTCATTAGCTAATCGTTTAAAGAAAGGAGAATTAGCAAATAATTTTCTGTTATGTTCTTTTTCAAATACAGGAGCTCTGCCTTTAGATTTAGCTAATTTTATATTAGCTTCAATCACTACTTCATTAGCTTTTAATAATATATCACCGATGAGTGACAAAGATTCGTTTGAACCATATTTAATACCAAGCATTGCAAGCATATCAGCTAAAGCTGTAAACTCAATACCTACTTTACGTATAGCTTCATCTGTTGTTTGTTGTTCTTCTAATGGATGTGTATTTATTGAAACTATATAATCACCAAATTCATAAACTGAAATAATATCTTTTAAGAAAGATTCAATTTCAAATTTAGCGTCTTTAGTGAATGGATTACTGACATAAGCTGACAGATTTATAGCATGTAGATTACAGTTTTGCCAATCACCAAGTATTTGCTCCCCACAAGGGTTTACTCCTTTAGGTTTATATTCAGGAATCATAGCTAAAGGTGTAAATTTTATAGCTTGATCCCAATATAATACACCTGGTTCAGCGCCTTTCCAAGCAGATTCAGCTATCAAATCTAATAATTCTCGTGCTTTAACAACTTTATATACTTTTACTTTCCCGCCTAAAGCAATCCATTCATCTAAATCGCCATTCCAATATTTATCATAAAAATCTTTATCCGCAGCAATATCAGGAAATTTTAATTCCCAATCGGCATCATTTTCTACTGCTTTAAAAAACTGATCTGATAGTTTTACACTTATATTAGCATAATAAACATGAGGCAAATATTTATTGATAAAATCATAATCAAATACTTCTTCAGGTTTTGATTTGCATTTAACAAAATCAATAATATCAGGATGCCAATCACTATGAATAATTATATGCGCCCCACGTCTGCCATTCTGTCCAATAGTATTTGTTGATTCAGATAGTAAAGGCATAAAAGATACAGACCCTGAGGAAGTTATAGCAGAATTATTGACTTTAGTATCTTTAGGGCGTAATATAGATATATCTGTGCCTACTCCACCTCTCCAAGAGTAGGTACGGGCTTGTTTTTTTAAAAATTCGTAAATACCTTCAATACTATCGTGGGTTATTGGATTGTAATAACAATTAGAAAGAGAGACATTACCAGGATGTTTATAACCATATAATACAGAACCTGCTGGAATATATTTCTTTTGTTGCATCAAATCAGGGATTGTCTTACTTAAATCTGTTAAACTCCCTGCTTTCCAAATTTCTTCATCTTCTTTTAAACCGTTGCGAAATCTATTTACAACATCTTCCCAACTACTTTCACCTGGATGGCAATATTTTTTCTTGATGATATCTTTAATAAACTCTTCAGATTCTTTAATTAACGCAGTTATTTCTTGTTTATCCATTGAACATCCACCTCCAAAAATATCTATTCTATTTATTTTTTATTAACTTCTGTCTTCCAATCATAAGTTTGCCAAGTAGAATCACCATATTGTCTAACAAGTTTATTAAAACAAAGTAAATGTGCTGTAAGTTGATTTAATTCGTCAAAGGATATACCACTATTAGTTACATTGCTAAAAGTACTTAATGTTTTTTCACCAGATTGTTTTATGTCATCAAGTGTTATTTCTAAAAGATTATTCTGAAAATCTTGCTCAAAATATGGTGATAATATAGAATAAGTTGGTGGATAAGTAAATTTAGATGGATGGAATTTAAAATAATCACCAGTAAACATACTTACATAATATTCATTATCCTCTTCAATAATGTTAAAGTCATCGGTTAAAAATTGTGAATTTATAATTCCTCCATAAATAAACTTTAGTTCATTACAATACTGTTCTAATTGCGTAAGTTGTATTAATACATGTACAGGTTTATTTTCGTAACTCATCTAAAATCTCCTCCAAAGCTTTTTTCCATTTTTTAGTTGCATATTCTCTAACAAGTTTATTAAAACAAAGTGTTTGTAACATAACTGAAATATTACCTATAGTTTCTAAAATAGATAAAAGTTCTTTTTCAGCATCTCCTTCTTCGTAACTATCAACATTGTCTAAAATTTTGAGTAGTGTTTCTTGTGTAGAAACATCCATATATAAGTCTAAATCTGTTGTTAAAAGAGTATCAAAATCTGCTGGATCTTGATCAAAATATTCCTTTACATTCATTGTTACAAAAGAATATTCTTTTTCTTTACAATCATCACAATCAAAATTATTAATTTTGAATTTGCCATCAATAGCTTCTCTTTTTATTTTACCGCCAAAAATAGCACGCCTGTTTTTACAAATAGCTGATGGCGCAAAAATAATTACATTTACTATTTGATCATCCATCTACATCTCCTTTATGAACAGTTTTTCTTAGTAGGCATTCGACAACCTTTTGATGCATTGCATTTTCTTCTACTCAGACATCTCTACTAGCCTCTAAATATCGAACATGAAATCACAACAACTACAACCATGAATTTTGTTATAGGAATGCCAAAAATTTCTGTAACACCTAAAAGCGATAATAAGAAACCTATTCCATACCCAATACCAGAGCATAGGACAACTAGTGCCATAACCACAACAATAAATAACAAAGCAGCCGCTATGTATTTCATAATTTCACCCCCATAATAAATACAAAGCTATTAGTAACTGCTTGGCTTAAGAAGCAGTTATCAGAATCAACAGATACAAATACAGGTACCTTCAAAACGAGCCTCCTTCCCTATGAACATCTAACGTAATCATATAAGTTTTGTTCACGAACAATTTGATTAAAATAGATTTGATATGCTAAATCTATTGCGTTTGCTGCTAAAGGGAAATTGAGTTTTTTTATTATGTTATCAAAATTAGATATATAAAAATTTAAATCTGCTACTGATAAATCCCAAATATGTATGAAACCTATCTGTGATCTGTGAATACTACATATTTTATCAGCCAATATTTCTTGTTCTTCAACACAACAATTAACAGGCACATATTTTAAACTTTCTTCTAATATAAAACCTGGTATATGTTGAATGTCACTAACCCTTGATAAAACGCTATCAGTGTCAAGTTCGAGAGAATATCCTATTTTAACTTTTGGGAATATATCGTCAATACCTCCACAAGGGATATAGTTTCTAACATAAATACTCGCAGACAATCTTAAACCCCAGTGCTACCGAAACCACCTTTACGTTCAGTATCAAGATATGTAGCAAATTCTTCAGCAGTAATTTCAAGTATATCAACAGGTGGAACATTAACAACTAGCCCTTGAACAATCTTTTGTCCAAATCTAATATGAACATTATCATCCGATAGGTTATGTAAATTTAATATCCATTCCTCACGATATTCTGAATCAATTACATGCGCTCCTACTACTAAACGTTTCTTTGTAGCTATGCCTGATTTATTGTGAAACACAACAGCCCACCCTGTAGGTATAACACCTTTTATTCCCAATGGCATTTTTATTTGTGATCTGGCTGGGATTTCAATAAACATTTCTTCACCATCATTAACGATAGTTACTCTACCTTCATTTTGTTTTGTTAAAGCATTAATAAAATCTATATTATAAGTAGGTACAAAGAAGTCTATACCAGCATCAGTTTTAATAGATTTTTTAGGTATTTCCACATCTCTTATTTTTAAGAATTTAAGTTTAATTGATTCTCCCATCAGTGCCTCTTCGTCTAATATGGATTTCTCAGGCATTTCTATATCTCTTATTTTTAAAGATTCATACTTAATTGATTTATTCATCATTACCTCCATCTATTAAACAGGTTTATTGAAAAACTTATCTAAATCAATTATTCGAGAAGTGTACTCCCTACGCAAGTTAATGATTGACATTAATTCATTAAATCTTGCTTCAGGATCTTTACACGTATCAGGTATAGCAAATTCATACATAGTCTGTTGAGAATTATCCCCAATTTTCAAAACAGCTGTTTGAGAATCCTTTACAAATTTAAAACTAAAGTTAGTAGATGATGTGATAGGAACTATTAATATTTCCCTAACAGCAGCATCCTCATAAAAAAATTTTAGATACATTTACTGCTCCTCCTTATAAACAAGCACTTCTTTTTCAATAAAGTCATCCATATCGAATACTAATTCATAATTGATTGCATCCAATAGTTTATAAAACAATTTATCAGCTATTTTGTGATAGTCTGGATTTTTTAAATCTGATATTGTAAATACAAATTCGTCTAATTTAGATTCATCAGGCAGTATTATAACGACAGATTCTTTACCTTCAATCTCAACACCCTCCACAACTGATGTTTTGCTTATTGAATCTAACATTAACATAAAACTTTCTTTGTTTGTGTGATTACGTAGATATTTTCCTGTAAATTTGATTATTCCAGTCATGAACCTTCACCTCCATTTTATTTCTTATTATTTATTTTAGTATTTGTTCTATATGTTTTCTGACTTCTTTAGCAAAATATTGGATGTGTGGGTGTGCATTCGAAGCATCCCTTAATTTAATAAAATGTTGCCAATAAGGGATTAAACCTGAATAATAGACACTACTCATAGTAAAATTAGGTAAAACAGCTCTAGCGATTTCCGGTTTATAATTTGTTCGTAAGTCTGTATAGAGATCCGCCGCATATTTAGCAAACGTTGTTATTTTATGGTCAATTACTTCTGAATTAGCAAACTCATCAATATACATAAATCTAAAACCATTAGAATCATATTTAACATATCGTTGTGATTCTTGCGAAATAGATAATGTTCTATGTCTATTCCACTCCATACTTGTAGCCCTATCAATTCTCACATAAAATATAAGTCTATATAACTCTTTTGGGATTTCATTCAAATTATCTACAAAATAGTCAGTATAGTTTCCTGTAAAATTTAAACGTATTGACTCGTCGAATAGAAAATCAAATAAATCTAATGTAAAATGCGAAAATATATTGTAAAGAGTCTCATTTATATTATGAACATTATTTTCAGTAAATAATAAAATTGTTTCATAGAATGTTCTCACATTACCTGATAAAAATACATAATTATGATTAAAATTTATATCAAACCATTTATATCTATTCATACGTGTTAATAAATCCCAAACATCTTTAAAATCTTTTGCTGGTATTTTATAAGTGGCTTGAATATGCTCTAAAATAGATGTATGTCCTTTTTGTGATATATTAGCTAAAAAAGATTTAGCTTGTTGTAAAGTGTCACAACGATTAGATTTATAGCAATTGCGTGCAGCAGCTTCTAATATCCTTATTGAAGGTACTAGTTGATCTGTTGTAACATTACCTACACCTATAAACGTAATATTTGGATTTTCAAACTCAATCATCCTTTCCTCCTATATTTTTAGGTAAATTATTTCCACTTTCTAACCCATAAATGTCTATCCAGTAAAAAGTTTCACCCATTTGAATAGCATTAATTTCATTACCTTCATGTGTTTTATTTCCGTAAATATACTTATCTATAGTCTTATCTTTAAACCAAAAATTAAATACTAAAAACTTTACTATCCCAATATAAACATTATTATTAGTAATATCTTTAATAACTAATTCTACATTATAAGGATTATCTAACAACGGTACATATCCAAACTGGAAGTTATCTAACCTTTGCTTTTTTGTAAATTTATCTAATAACCATTGTTTTGAATTACCATATGAATAACAAAGTAATGTACTTTCTTTATCATTACTAACTAAAGTTTGTACCTGCGCAGTATTCATTTTTAATGGCTTATTACAATAGGTTACTATAATATCATTACCAAGAACATTCACTTGTTCTAAAAAATCATTACATCTTTCTATAAATTTTAACATAATTTGAACCTCCAATAAAACATTTTTAGTCTTATTATATATTTTAGTTTTGTTTTTGTTTAAACTAAAATAAAAAGAAAAGGAGGAAGACAATGAAAGTGAAGGAAATAACTATTAAACTAACGTCGGATTTTGTTGTAACTGTATACAAATTTAGGGATCCAGAAAAGAAAGAAATTCAATATAGTAAAGATCTTGGTGAAGTTATGAAAACTTTATTTAAAACAAGATATCAACTATATAAACATTTAGGTTTGTGTATAGATGTTATTCATGCCTTAGATTTAGACCCAGAAGATACGTTCACGCAAAATAGTGAGGGTTGGGAAAGATTTAAACAATATTTTGGTTTTGAATCTGATATGGATGTATATAAAGCTGTTCTAAATAAAAAGGAAGTTACATACAAAAAAGATGAAAAATTATATGATTTGTGTAAACAATGTGAGAGATCTTAAAAGAAATCTCACATTGTTATCTCTTGTTTTTCAAACCAACTCCCACCAGGTGGACTAAATTCAGCTTCAACTTCTAAAGGTACAATTAGCCAATCATAATATTTATAAATATCCCCCGTCATAATTTCCTTAATCCTATTTAAAACATAATCTTTTTCATGTATATTTATATCTAATACAATTTCATCATGAATTTGTCCAACTATTTTAGTTTTTAATTTATTTTTAATAAGCCATTCTTGTAATTGAATTAATGACCATAACATACAATGAAAAGCTGCTCCTTGCACAGGATAATTTATAATATCATTCTTATGCATTAATCCACGACATCTAAAACCTGTATATAAATCTACGTACCCCTGCCTTGCGTATTGTCGCATAATTTTTTGTTTCCAAGAATTATAAACTTTAAACTTTTTATTCCAAAAATCGTATTCTACTTTTTTAATATGATTTTCAAATTTATCATAATTTGATATACCTTCCTCTTTTAAGTGATCTATAGCTAGTACTCCAGTTTCTAAAGCTACATTTTGTTCTATAGCTTGTTCCCACAATGCATTAGCACAATTTTTATAATAATCACCATAAAATTGGGGGAATGTAAACTTATTTTTAGCTATTTTCCTTAACTTTTTTGAAACTTCATCAGGTGTACATTTATAACACATAGCAGCTACATCTTTATGTAAATCACCGTGACCTTCTAAATATTTTAGCATTTCTGGATCTTTATGATAACATGCGGCTATTTTAACTTCCTGCGCACCATAATCACACCCGCCAAATATATAATCATCACCACGTGCAACAAAAGCTTTCCTTATTATCTTCCCTATATCAGGATCCCTAATAGGTATATTCTGGAAGTTAGGATTAGAACTTGATGACCTAAAAGTTCTAACTGTATGTAAATTAAATACAGGATGCAAATAACCATCTACCGTTTCATTAATAAGATTTTTAAGATACGTATCCCGAGCCTTTAAAAATTTCCTATACAATAATAAATCAGCAATAAATTTATACTTTTTAGACAATTTTGTTAATACATCATGATCTACCGCAGCATTTCCACTATTTGTTACTTTAGAAGGCTTTTCTCCTAATTCATTATAGATTATATCCCTTAATTGTGTAGTTGAATTCATGGTAAATTTTTCTTTGTATTTTTCTTTCCAAAGCTTTCCTTCTTTCGAATTTTCTATTTCGTTTTTTAATAAATCTAATTTATTTGATAATTCACTATATTGTGATTTAACCCAATCTAAATCTATTTTCATTCCGTTACTTTCAACTTGTGCTAAAGCTAATGTACCTTTATGAAGAAGTTCCATGGCTTCTTTTGTCTTAGGATGAAAACTTACTGGTTGCATTTAAATCCTCCTATCTAGGATATATGGTTTAAAGGGTCTTAATTTTAAATTACTTATACTATTACGTTCATTGCCATAAATCATAAGATATTGATAACAAAATAATCTAAAAGTTACTAAACTATCAATAGCATTATATAATAATATCTTTTGTTTTGGTGCTGTATCTATTGAATTTAAAGCATTAGATGTATCAGCTGTCAAGTATTTTTTAACATCTTCATCGTATCCAACAACCCCAAGATGTAAATAAGCTTGTTTTTTTAAAGAAACAATATTAGATCTATTATCAAGTATATGTGCAACTAACATAGTATCCCAATACCAAGGATTTATATTAAATCCTAATCTATGATATGTCCATCTATCCTCATATTTCATATTATGTGCTATCTTTAAAATATTGTTATGTTTTAATACTTTACGCCATAGCCTTGCCATTTTCTTGTCAGATTCATCATACCAAAAAGCATATGCTTGATCAAAATCATAACTAAAGGATATTGTATAAATATGATGATGATTAGCATGTGGTTTGATCCCAGATGTTTCATAATCAAAAGCAAATGCTATTTTCTTATCGTCTGCAATTGTAAGTAATTTTCTTAATTCAGTATATACTTCATCATTTGTCAATAAAGATTTACTACATTCTTGTTCGTTTTTAAATTTTGGAAGTGGTTTATCTAAGTAACTTAATGCATATTCTAACTGATCTTTAAATAGTTTATCCATTACAGGATTTTTATCCCTTTCACGTAAAACAAAAGATGGATGATATATTGGAGATATCCAAGCATTAAATTTTCTACTAGGAATTACAAAGCCTGACCAACTTCCAAAAGTAGAAACATCTTTTGTCCATTCAGTACCTAATACAGACTTTAATGCAACAGCCCCTAATAATAAAATAACTTTAGGTTTATGTTTATAAATACTTCCTAACACCATTGGGCGACAACATTGTATCTCTTTATTTACAGGGGTTCTATTTTTAGGGGGCCTGCAATTGACAGCATTTAATTTAATAAAATCTCTATCTAAATCATAATTTATATCATATAAGACTTCTCGTAAATATTGTCCTGCTTTACCTATAAGTTGAATACCTCTTTTATCCTCTTCAGCCCCTGGTGCTTCAGCAATAATCATAGCTTGCTTTTTAAAATCCCCTGTGGGTTCCATCTTAGGGGTAAGACAGCCTACACCATTTAAGGGACATTTTAGACAAAGAGGTTCATTTAAAGCAGGATCACTTGTAGCAGTTATACCTCTTGTGACACTACTTTCATTGAGATTAAAAAATCCCATAAATTACTCCCTACCTAATTTTTGAAATATAATATAATAAGAATGATTTATAACATTGCATGGTCTATTTTTAACTTGAAAAGCTGTTGGAGAAATGTGGTGATATCTATTTATAAAAATATCTTTTAGATTGAACAATTTTGAATATAAATTTATCCAATCAACATGCAATGCATAAAATTTTCTAGTTTGTAGATGAAACATATCCTGACATTTTAAGATTAAAATACCTTTGTTTACAAGTAATGTAAATAATTTATCCCTAGCTTTAGTCATTAATGCAACAAGATCATCATATGTTTGTGCATATCCTCCATACTCATCTTCTCTTATATCTTTGCTATTTTTTATACCAAACAAATAAGGGGGGTCGAATACAATGCCGTGAAACAGCTTATCAAACTGTAAATCATTTAAATCAGAAACTATGTTATGTCCATAATCAATAATATCGGAATAAACAATATCATAAGTTGTATCAATAAATCCTTCCCAAATATGTTTAGTTCCACAAGTAGGATCAAGGATTCTATTTCCAATTGGACGGACATGAAAATCAAGTATCCTCTCAAGGAGAATACCTGATTTCACATCATAACAACTCATTGGATAGGGACTGTTTTGTTTTATTTGTGGCAGTAATTCTGTAAAAAATCCTTTAGGCATATTATTTAGCCCTCCAATAATACAAGATGATAAACATTATCAGTTTCAAACTTAATTACTGGAGGATCTAAACACACTTCTGCAATATTAGTGAGTTTCAATATATCTTTTAATAAATCTACTCTTGCCGTAAATGAAAATAAAGTATTTATATTTTTCATAACAGCATCTGTTGTTTCAACAAACTGTGCATTTGCTGTTGTTGCTGTTACTGTTAAAACTTTACCATCAATACTTATATTGACAAATTTATCACCCATCTCATCAGCTGTTGCAAATATAGAAGCCCTTTCTAACATACTTATTGTTTCAGCTGGAAATTCAATTTGTACAGTAGAATTTGTATCGTTAAATTTAGTTTTTAATAATTCCAAGTCAGGATATGGAGAGACAAATCTTTTAATACCAGCTATCAATCCATTATTAGAATTTTTAAATATTAACCATGCTTTAGAAATTCCAACTTTGGTAAATTCAAATTTTATTAGCTTTGCTAATGTAGTACCAAAAACTGACACATCAAAATCTTTATAATTAGCATTAGAAAATTTCCATTGTAAAATCCTAAAATTATCACATGATTCTATTAAATTATCTTTCCAATGTATACAAGAAAGTACAGGTACTGATAAATTTTTTGATACAGCCATGGAAACAGTTTTTACTGCTTCTGTAAAATCTTGAGGAATATCAAACCACTCAGAAACTTCATTTATGTCTTCCGCTATCATAGGCAAAAAGACATCTTCTAGCTGTAGTTTAACATTAAATCTTTTACCTGTAATAGTAACTGTTTTATCAGTATTTTCAACAATCTCAATTTCTGTGTCTGATGTTTTATTCACTAATGATAGTACTTCTATAGCTGGTAGTGCACCTTCAAATCCTATATCAAAAGGATACATTAATGTGATTTCATCATTATAAGTATAAACATATCCATTATTAAAAATAAATGAATTAGATTGTTCAAGTCTTTCCTTATTATCTACACCAAGTTTGACTGTTTTTAAAACGTCTGCTAACTTTTCAGTTTGAACTTTCATTAAAATAACCTCCTAAAAATAAATAACTTATTTATCTAATGAAATAAAATATAAAATCTTGCCATCTTTACCGATATATCCATTATCTAATGATGATGTATCCGCTTTATAACATCTTTGTAAAAAACCGTTCAAGGTATATTTATTGACATTAAATTTATCGCTTACTAATTTAACAATATCTTTCTTTTGATATTTTCTTTCTTTCAATAGTGAAGTAATAAATTGCTTCACTTCAGGATCTGTAGGTGTTTTGTTAGCAGCCTTTCGATGTGACTTATTTGTATTAGTAGTTATTTTCTTTTCATTTGTTACAACATGCTTTGACATTTGTTTTTGCGTTTCAACATTGTCTGCTTCTTTAGCCTCTTGATTATCAAAAGGAGCTAAGTTTAAATGCTGTAATATTTTTGTAGTTGATTCAGATAAATCATCAGTTTCCCAGATTAACTGCGAAGCTACAGCTATAGCAGACAATAACAAGTCATTTTTTAAGTTTTCTACATCGATTTGTGGCTCAAGTTTTAACACTTGATTTAATTCACTCGCAACACTCTTTAAAATACCGTCTGATATTTGATCAGATACAACATTGACTTTTTCCATATTCACATCACCTCACTACAATTTTTAAATTTGTTGTACAACAAATTACTCATTACTAATTTTAGTTTCAAAATCGTCATTTTCATCAAAGTAAGTATTATTTGTTTCAATAACGGGTACATCTGCTACAAAAGAATAACCTGGATCTACTAAAAAAGAATATTTCCAAGGTTCTGCGGTACTGTGATCACTCATAATCAAAACTTGTTTTCCACCTAAATTAGGTGGAGCTTCTCTAATTAACAATTGTTGCACTCTTAATATACCTAAAGAACGCTCAATTTGTGTTCTATTTAAAGCAAACATAGCTGTAACGTGAGAATATTTTCTTTTATCTTCACTAAAGTTTGTTAAATCTTGACTGGGTTTTTTATAACTCTTAGAATCAGCTTGTGTAGCAGTAATGAGTATAACTTGCCATTTTTGTGAAATAGCACGTAACTCTTTCCAAATTTCATTTATATAATGTCTTTGATCATTACCAACAATACGTTTTTGACAAGCAAGAATATCAGCATAATCTACAATAATAACATCGGGTAAAAAATCTTCTTTTACAACCCAATCTTCTATTATTTTATCCATCATTTTTGGTGTCAAACTATTGTTTTGATGCACAGAAATTCTTAAATAATTTCCATATTTAGATTTCCATTTCTCTAATCTGTTTCTAACTAATGTAGGTGTTAATAATCGTCTATTTGTTACAATAAATTCTACATCTTCAGGTCTAATTTTTTGTCTCTCTTTAAAATCTTTACTTTTATACATAGATAAAATATCATCTGACATAAAAGGAACAATAAATTTATCACTACCATTTGATTTACCAGGGATCCATGGTCGTTTAGCTAATCTAGCATATATTCTAGCTAAACGTTGTGACTTAGTCATATCACCTGCTTCAAATATTGCAACTTTCCTACGCTGCTTTAATGCCCTAATAGCTATTTCTTGCAAAAACCAAGATTTACCTACTTTTTCTGCACCTTGAAAAGCTATAAGAGATGCTCTATACAATTGATTATTTAACATACTACCTATAGCTCCAGGTAATTTAAAAACTTGTTCACCTACAGATTTAAATACCTCTTCAACGTATAATTCACTTTCAAATGGATTAAGTTGTGACTTTTCAATAAGTTGTATTGGTTTATAAGATTGTAATAAACTTTCAGCTTCATCTAATTTTCCATTTTCTAATGCCAATCCAATTTTAGTTTGTATATCTTCTAATATACATTTATTAAAATATTCTAATGCTTTATCAACAAAATAATGGGTATTAAAATTCTTAGCTTTATAATCATATTCATTTGATATTGACATTAATAATTCTTCAATATATTCTCGTACATCTTCATCTAACTTGTTCTTCTTATCATAATAAATACTCTCTATTTCTTTTTTAGGTACATCGTGATATTTATTCCAATAGTCTAAGCACCATTTTACTAACTCCCGTGAAGCTTTATTTTTGAAATAATTTAAATCAAATTCATTTTCAATTTCACGTAGAAAATCTTTGTCAATAATCATTCCTATCAATATTTGACGTTCAGATCTATAGTCTACCTTTTGTAATTTCACAAAAGCCTCCTTTAATTTAAAATTAATGCTATTTATAATTTTAGTTTATTTTTACTTTTTGAGACATTTCCTCCCAAAAAGGCTTTAGTTCAGTATCTTCTTCTATATAATCATATTTATAGTTATAATTATATTTTTCTGTTTTATCTTTGCGTTTCATTATAAGCTTTGGGTTACCTAATCTATATTCAATAAACTCACTAACTTTAACTTTCTTTCTCATAGCAATTACTCCTCCAAATTATTACTATTCTAAAATGTTTTGAATTAAAAATAAGGAGCCTATATCTCCTTAATTCTAATTATAGGATAACTTAACTCCTTACTTATTTATTCTGTCTAATATTTTACTATTTTTAAGCTTTTCATAAATCTGCTTACTATCAAACATTGTCATTCTTATTCTCGTTTCATTAACTTTAATCACATAATTGCCTATTTTTCCTTAAGTAAAATGTAAAATATAATTCTAAAAACATAATTAAAATTTACAAATTTTAGAGGTAAAAATGACTAAAAATGAATTTTTAGAACTTAAAAATAATCATAGTTATGAAAATCAGTATAAAGTTAAAGATGAGGATGAATTAAAAGAATTAGTTAAATTGGCTGAAAGTATAGATGTAAATATGGATTTAAATTGGTTAGATGTTAGTAATGTTACAGATATGAATAATTTGTTTCAAAATTCTAAATTTAATGGTGATATATCTAAATGGAATGT